>Ga0209700_100872_pt1 | contig 60758 bp, 42 predicted proteins | sample SiratroredBW_FD_187528 | JGI IMG/M metagenome (GOLD analysis project Ga0209700, IMG submission 187528) | Root nodule microbial communities of legume samples collected from California, USA - Siratro red BW (SPAdes) (version 2) | ecosystem: Host-associated > Plants > Roots > Nodule | place: USA...
ATTCACTGCTGCCATCTTTAAAATTAACTGGATTAAAATCAGTTCATACTGTTAATCATACTCTGAACATCTGTTTGCATAATCAACTGTGATTCTGGATTGTGTGTAATATACTGGATTGTGTTTATACATATTAAATCTGGGTTAGCACAATCTTACACTGTAAACTAATTTCTGGGTTTAATTGATTTATGGGCTTAACTGAATTCTGGGTTTAACTCTGATATATTCCGCTGTGCTCAATCAATTGTTTACCTGACAGTTCAGAATTACACAACTCAATCAATTGAATAAAGAATTTTCATTCTCTACTTCAAGAAAAATTCAGATTTGCGAAAAGTTTTCTAAGTTCAATTCACCCCCCCTCTTGAACTCGGTCTAAACCTTATTTTTGAATTGGGACAAGGGTTTTTAAAGGGGTTACTACGACGACTCTAGGAGCTAACTGTAGTAGTATCACCTCCGAACCTCGTAGTAACCCCTATTTTAACCCTCCTCACACACACTTTTCTTTTACGCTTTAATCTTCCTTCTCTCTCGTGCCATTTCCCTTGCTCCTCTACGCCTTGTCGTCGTCATTCCTCACCCCATTTCACTTCCAAACTTTGATTCACTCCTCACATTTGGTCAGTGGTGTTCGTTCTTGCTTTGGTACCGTTTGTGTTTTCGTTTTGTTTATTTTTGTTTCACTCTTCATTTCCGTCACTGTCATTGGTTCCATTTTGTTGGGTTTTGTTGTTTGCGTTTTGTAGTGTTTATTTTGGCTCTATCGTGTTCGTCTTGCATTGGTGGTGTTTTTTCGTCTTCGCGTTTGGTGGGTTCTATTTTTACTCTTGATTTTTGTTTGCTATACTGTGATTTCGGTTTCACTGGTTCTAGTTTTTGTTGGGTTTGGTAGGTTACTTTTTGGTGAGTTCGTTTTGGTTCATTTCCATTTTTGGCATTTCATCTTCTTCACGTGCATCACCTACATCTACAAAGAGATATGTTTTTTGTATTTTTGAGATGTTTGGACTTTTTGGACTGCTTGGAATACTCTTTGTATGCTTGTAATGCTTTCTATATTGAAATGGTTGTTGTGTATGCTTGGATGTATATGTTGAGCGCATGTTGGTATTGAGTCCGAGGATGTTCAATCCCTGACAATTTTTGTATTGTTTGATTTTATTAAATTTTTTTACTATACGTAGTCATGAATCTAAGTTGGATAAATGCAAGTCGAATCAGTGATGTGTGTGAGAAAGGTGTTGAAGAGTTTCTACAATCTGCTAAGCGGAATGGAATAGGAGTAAATAACAAATATTATCGTCTGTGTGTGAATTGTTTGAATGGGAGAAAACTACATATTGAGTTGATACGAGAACATGTTCTTTGTGATGGTTTGTTGAAGAGCTATACAACATGGAATTGGCATGGTGAAGTTCTGGACCTACCATATGTATCTACAACTGAATGTCAATATTCTAATATATATTTTGAGGATTGCATGGAAGACATGATTCGTGATATTGGAGAAGATAGTTTCCACCAAGCACATGTGTAATATTCATTGAAATATGATTCAGTCACATCCCGGTTGTTCAACTTTTTTCCATTTGTCAACAATATTTTGATTATTTAATATCTAGGCAGGAAATGGGTGGACTGATAAAAGTTTCATTGAATTGTTCGAATTATTGCATTAAATACTTCTAGAAGGTAATACATTTCCAACCAGTCACTATGAGGCCAAGAAGATATTGTGCCCAATGGGTATGGAGTACGAAAAATACATGCTTATCCCAATGATTGTATATTGTATAGAAAAAGAGTTTGAAGGATTGCATAAGTGTCTTAGATGCGGGGTATCAAGATACAAAGTAAAGGATAATGACGGTGATGGAGATGACATGAAAAAGGGTCCTCTCGCAAAAGTATTGTGGTATCTTCTAATCATACCACGATTAAGACATTTTTTTGCCAATGTTAAGGATGCAAAGATTTGACATGACATGCAAATCGATCAATATGTGATGCGTTGTTATGACATGCTGCCGATTCACCACAATGGAAGAAAATCAATTATTTGTATCCTGAGTTTGGAAGTGATCCAAGAAATCTTAGACTTAGTCTTGCAATAGATGGAATGAATCCATACGGTAATCTAAGTAGCAAAATAGTCCATGGCTTATTTTGCTAATTATTTATAATTTGACGTATTAGTTATGCATGAAGAGAAAATATATGATGTTGTCTATGATGGTATCAGGACCAAGGCAACACGAAAATGACATAGGTATTTATCTAAGTCCTTTGATAGAGGACTTGAGGTTGTTATGGGATGAAGGCATTGAGGTTTTTTATGCATATGAAAAGGTCAATTTCAATTTTTCGAGCATTTTTATTTTGTACTATTAGTTATTTTTCAACATATGAAAATCTGAGTGGTTATAGTGTCAAAAGATATAACACTTGCCCGATATGTGAAGAGAACACAAGTTATCATAAACTAAAATATGGGAGGAAGATATCTTACATTGGGCATCGAAGGTTTTTGAAACATAATCACCTTTATCGTAGGTTGAAAAAAACTTTTAATGGTTGTTACGAGGACTAAATTGCAGCTCCATCCTTAACTGGTGAGGAAGTCTATAACCGAGTGTCCCACGTCGAAGTGAATTTTGGGAAAACCCTCAAGAATAGTGGTGTGAAAAAAATATGGAGGAAAAAATCGATATTCTTTGAACTTTCATATTAGTCAAAGTTAGATGTTAGATATTGCATAGATGTAATGCATGTGGAAAAGAATGTTTGTGATAGTATAATTGGGACATTGCTAAACATTAAAGGAAAGAAAAATGATGGAATAAATGCTCGTAAAGATCTGGTTGAAATGGGTGTTTGGTTGGAGTTACAACCACAACCTCATGGTAAAGGAAAGTACTTGTCACCAGCATGTTATACTTTGTCAAAATTCGAAAAAATTAGTTTCTATGAGTGTTTGTGAGGAGTTAAAGTATCACAAAGATACTCTTCAAATATCAAAAGTCTCGTCTTAGTGGAAGATTTGAAACTTATGGGCTTACAATCTTATGGACACTTGTCCCAATCACTATTTGTAGAATTCTACCAGAAAATGTTAGGCAAGTCAGAAGTCGTGTTTGCCTATTCTTCAATACTATTTGTAGGAAAGTAATTGATCCAACTAGGTTGAATGAATTAGAAAATGAAACTATCATTATCTTGTGTAAACTAGAGATGTATTTTCCTCCATTTTTTAACATTATGGTCGATTTAATTGTTTATCTAGTGAGAGAAATTGGACTATGTGGTCTTATATTTTTACGATGGATATACCCAATTTAGCAATGCATGAAGATATTTAGAGGGGATTCGAAGAATCCATATCGACCTGAAACATCTATTGTTAAGAGAAATATTGTTGAGGAAGCAATAGAGTTTTGTATCACTTATATTTAGAGAAATACTGAAATGTTGTTGAAGCCAATTAACCCACATGCACAAATAAGAAGTGGTGGTGCAATCCACATTAGGGTTCATTCATCCTGTCAATTTAGGGTAAGGGAGAGGCACGACGACTCTGCTTGACGATGGGGAAGACGATGAGGCAAGGCGGAGGTGGAAGGAAGAACGGCGAAACAGCTGGCTTGGCAGTGGAAGCGGCAAGGCAACGACTATTAGGGCGGACTATGACGAGGGACTTCGTGCTGATGGAATATAGGGTTGGCACAGTGATTGACATTGAGGGTTCCGTGAGCAGTGCAGTGACGCACGACGGAGAGGTGGAGGATGATGACGGGTTCCGGTGGCAAGAAGCGGAAGGTTGACTGCGACAATAGGGCTTGCAGTAAAGGTGGAACACGGCGGGCTTGGCCAGCATGGGGCTGGCTATGGCATTGAAGCACCCGGTGTCGGCGGCCGCTCCAAATGCCGCAAAGACATGGCAGGCGGCCCGAGACGTGAGGTGGTGGGAAGTGTTTTTTCTTCTTTTTCTTCTTCTATTTTCACTCTATTTCTTTTTGCCTTTGTTTGATATTGAGATGGTGTTGGCAGTAAAAGATGGTTGTGGTGGACTTGCATGGATCGTGGAATTCGGAAATCAAGAGTGATGGCTGGTGGTTTGGGGTTTTCTGATGCAGGATTGGGGAGCTGCCGCCATCGTGCGATGAGGGCGAAGCGGTGTTGGGAAAAACTAACATTGAATTTCTCTCATTTTTTATTAGGTTTGTTATGGGTTCTGATTGAATTCTCTTTGGCTTCTCTCACAGAGGGTTGGTGTGGTTGACAGGAGGTGTCACGAGACTCACGGTGATGGTGGAAAATTGTATTGGAGGCAGCAACCTATGTGCTTTGTTATTTTTTTATAACGATTTTTTTTTTAAATTTCTAAAAAAAAAGAATTTGTGAAAAAAACTTAATCTTAAATTGTTTGTGCTCATGAAAGTTGTAGTTTAGAACAACTCACATTATTAACCGGATTGAATAAAAAGATGAAACAAGAATTGGATAAAGGGATTAAGATATGATAATATAAAAAAAAAATGACTATCACAGTAGAATAATATATAGGAACAAAAGAGAATGATGCTCACAACATCAAGTTTTTGAATGTCTATCTCTAGAAGTGTGTTGAGAATAAAAAAAAACTTCAAGAGTTTTGTATTGCTTTTCTAATAAAAAATGCACCTAATCTGAATGAACTAAGTAAATGTATATTTTGAATGTCTGTGATTAAAGTTAGAGCAAATTGTTAGTATCCATAGTCTAAAATGATCTAATTCATCATCTTTTTAAACCTTCTTTTTTTCTTACCTCTCAATTCTTGTTTTATCTCCAATTAAAAGGAATGGAAGAGCCCAAGTGGAGAGAGAGGGAGTACAGATTGAGGAAATGTGTTGAAGGAAAATTAGCTTGGCCCAAAAAGAAAAAGGGGTGCATGATGGAAAAAAAAAACAGTGGTTTGAGTACAGACTCAATTTTTTATTTGAAATCTTAAAGAGTTGGATTTTAATCAATTTTTATCTTTTTTTTAGAATGTTTTAAAATGAATCAAATTTTCTATTCCTTCTATTTTAATTTAAATGATAAAATAAATGAAAACATTTTTTTATTTTTCTAAAATAATAAAAACGATAAAAACCTGAACTATATATATACATTGTATGTTTAATTTTAAAAGAAAAAATAAAATAAAAGATAATATTTTTATTATTTTTTAAATAAGAGAAAACATTAAAATCTAAACAAATGACTGATTTTTCTATTTATTCAATAATTGATTAGAAAATTTTCTTTTTTTCTAAGAAATAATTTTATTTGTCAGAACGAAATTGAATGTTGACAACTAACATTTTTAAATAACTTTCAATGGAAGCTTGCTGGATTTTTACAAGTTGACAACCTGTTTTATGAACAGTGTGGTTTCCTTTGTACAAATTAGCTTTTGTGAGTAATAAATGAATGCTGCAAAATTTGCTTCAGCCTTATTGGTAATGAAGCTCCTCTCTAGAGCTAGCTTAGGCACATTTGAAGAAATTAAATAGTAGCTCCCTTTTTCCACATTTTGCACACAATTCACACTCCTCTTCATAGCCATGCATGCAGATACTACTACTATATTGTTTATCATTTCGTTGCATCTCAACTCAGCATGGAACTAAAAATTGAGAAGAACTTTGGCTTCTTCCATCATCACTCCTTTCATGTTTTTCTTTCATATGTATCTGTTGTATGAGTAGAATCAGAGTCTGCTTAGTAAAAGATGTTCATGAAAACTTTCGGAAGATTTCTTAGGAATGTTAACTCATGTACTGTCAGTGTTGGATTGTGGTATCTAAGTGGTGTTTAATTGAATTTAGTTGGATATTCTAACTATGATTTTGCAGGTTGCAAATTAGATAGAAAAAATACTAATGAAACATGTCATTTACTTGGATCTCTAATATCATGACAGAACAAAAAGCAAGCATTCGTGGCACTGTCAACAACAAAGGTGGAATAATTACTGTTGGAAGTTGTAGTGTACAAATTTTGTGGTTAAAACAACAGTTAAGTGACTTTGATTTAAAGCTTTCAAATGTACCCCTTAGGTGTGATAATACCAATGCTATATTAAAAATCATGTGCAACATTCTAGAACTAAGCATATTGAAAATAAACATCACATCATCACAGATCATATAAGCAAAGGTAATTGTGAAATTAAATTTGTTGGAAGAACAAATCAATTGGCTGATTTTTTCACTAAATGACTAAGGATAGATTCAATTTTCTAAGGACAAAATTGGGAATTCTGAATATGTCAAATATTTCCTAAGTTTCAAGAGCATTAATTTTATTGTGATTGAATTGAGCACAACAAATTGAATTAATAGATTGCAAAATTCAATCAACTTATGAAATCAACATTAATTGTAATCAATCAATTTTATTGCACATTTATTGCATGACTGTATGTGCTATCTAAGGGTTAATATGCACCAGAGATTAAGATATTGAAACAATATTAGACTTTCAAATGAATTTGTACTATCAATTTTTGTAATAAATTCTTTGTAAGTGTTGAAGCATGAATATTGCATCATCTGTATTATAAATCGTGTGAATGCCACATATCTAGAATCAATTGGTAGTAAAAAAACACAAACTGAAAAGTTGAGCACATAGAGTGCCAAATTAAGTTTAGTCTTTACTAAATTTATTAAATTGGTGTACTACCTTACCTAATATTCACTTGTTTTAACTTTCCATTATCTGCACAACTAATCCATAGTTTTGTATGAATTATGCATGTCTATATTAAACTCCATTTCGAGCATTCACCTCATTCATCACTTAGAAAAAAATTCCAAAGGTAAAAACAGTGTCTTTTACCAACCATGTTAGTTTCAACTACTCTAAGAAAGAGAGTTAGGTCTTCTAGGAACACTGGAAGGCGTCAAACTAAAGAGATACACGCTGAAAATAGTTTCCTTGGAAGTTGGTTTTCTAGAAACCAAGAGCAGATAGAGACCTATATGAGATGAGAAGAAAGGTCATCAACAAACCTAAATTTTTGAGGTTTGATTGGCTAAAGCAGGAGAAGTTGATTGATTTAAAGAGGATGCTTAAACATCAAAAATTTGAAAAGTTCCTTAACTTAATTGGGAACAACTATCCAAACCTGGTACGGGTGTTTTCCAAAAATCGAACCTTTGAGGGAGACTTGATGTGGACATATGTCAAAGGAGTTGACATAGACATCACCCCTATAATATGGACTGCAACCATTGGATTGAAAAACTCTAGAACCAAGTTTGGAAAAGGAAACACTAGATCACTCGAAGACTCTAAGAGATCTAATTTTGTTTTTTTTTTTTTTTTTTTTTTTTTTTGAGAAATCCTCATTCTACAATGATAGAATCTGATGTTGGTAGACTTGCTATGAACCAAAAGCAAATTGGTTTTTCTGGTGGTATGGCAACTAACTCTAAGGGACAGAATCATGCTATCTCGGCCGAGGAAAATTTGATCTTGATGTAATGTATTATAAATAAAGTGAAGGTGAACTAGATTCATGTCATAAAAGACCACACGAACAAATAAAAAAGTTGACAAACTATAGAGTGCAGTATGTTGTTCTGATTTAAAAAATAATTGAACATTTTGGAGTGGACTTGGAAGGAGAGATGATTGAGATTGTGAAAGCCCTCAATGAGATCACTTGTGCAACCTTGCACAAGATTGGACTAAAGAAGGTTAATAATTACCATTGGATCTGGAGGGCATAAGAAGAAGGTGTAGAACGAGCCGCTACTACTGGTGAATCAGCTGCTGATGATACATGATCGAGTGACATTGCTGGAGAAAATTGTATTATACATCCCCATATAAAGCAATGGAATTTAAGACTAACTCAACTCCACAAAATCAGCTTGTGAAGTGAGGTTTGCACCCATATTATAAAATATTGAAATGTCTCATCTCTAGTCGATGTGGGATGTCCAACACATCCCCTCACGCCGAGACTGCTCAACTCAAGCGTGGGACTATATTGTTTAAGGGTGGTTCGATAGCGGCCCGATAGCGGGTAGCCCCAAGAGTCGTGCTAGGATAGGCTCTGATACCAAGTTAGGCTTAAAGTTCACTTCTTGAAAAATCCACAACGGTCAAAAAATATTTACGTCCATCCACAGAAGTAATGACTAATGGTCCCTAAATATCCATATGTAACAAATCAAAAAATTTATTGCTTGAAGAAGTGCTTATAGAAAATGCAAGTCTTTTCTATTTAGCAAGTAGACATATTTGACAAAAATCATAACATGTTTTGTTAGAAATATAATCAAACTTTGTTGTCAATACAGATAGTTTGTCCTTAGACAAGTGACCTAGTCTAAATAGCCAATCATTCACCTTATTGACAGACACAATTTATTGAAATTAGATTTGGGGCAAAGTATTTTCCTGGTCCTTTAGGATTTTCAAGAACATAGAGTTTGTGGTGCATCTTAGCAAAACCAATCATCCTCATAGTGTGATTGTCCTGTATTTCACAGATTTGATCAGTAAACCTAATGGAACAATCAAATTTTATGGCTAATTGAGATAATGAAATGAGATTGAAGTTAAATCCTGGTATGTATAGTATATTATGCAGAATGAATGTAGTAGAAAATGTGATAGTGCCTTTAATGTTTGCATAAACTGTAGATCCTGTCATAAAATAAACTTAAAATAGGAAGATTGTTTTGCTATTGTCGTTTGGTATTCCAAGATTAGCATTAATATTTTTGGGGCATGCGTGGTAGGACTATTTATTAGGACTCTTGATCTATCTTTGGTATTCGAAGAGGCAAACCTTTTTTCCTATATAAACCATGCAAGTTTGTATGGAATATATATACGGAAAAGAGAGATTAGAGAAACTTTGCTTTGAAATACTTGCCTTCTTGTTGCCAACAAATTGGTATCAAGAGCTATATGCAAGGTGAGCGTGAGAACTGACCTGCTGCGAGAGTGTTGCGGTGTGCGCAGACCGAGAGTTGTGTGAGATAAGTGTAAACATTTGAGAAATATGGCAGGTCTAACTAATGGCATCTCGCTACCCAAATTAACGAAAGGTGTCAACTACGACTCCTGGAAGGTGCAAATGAAGGCTCTTTTCGACTCCCAAGATAACTGGGACGTGGTCGAGAATGGGTATGACGAACCGGCAAACACTGATAGGTATTCAAATAACCAGCTGAATGAATTGAAGACCATTCAAGCAAAAGACAAGGCGGCTCTGTATTTATTATACCGAGCTGTTGACGAATCCGGATTTGAGAAGATTTCCAACGCCATATCTTCAAAGGAGGCATGGGATATCCTAGAAAAAGCAAACAAAGGAGATGAACGTGTGAAGCAAGTACGACTTCAAACCCTCAGGAGTGAGCTGGAAAATATGCAGATGAAGGAATCAGAAGACATATCCGAGTTCATTACTTGAGTGGAGACCGTGGTAAACAAGCTAAGCCAGAATGGTGAGAGTCTCTCATCAAACTGAGTTGTTGAAAAGATCTTGAGATCACTGACAGATAACTTTGAGAACATTGTGTGTGCAATCGAGGAGTCAAAGGACCTATCAACGCTCACTGTCGAAGAGCTTGCAGGTTCTTTGGAGGCGTATGAGCAGAGAAGGAAGAAAAAGAAGGAAGAGTCCCTGGAACAAGCTCTCCAGGCAAAGGCAACTATCAGAGATGGAAAGGTGTTCTATGCTCAGAACACCAGAGGGCGAGGAAGAGGCAGAGGGCAAAGAGGAAGAGGAAGAGGAATATGTGGAAACGAACAACCCAACCAACAAAACTGGCGAGGGCAAGGACGAACTCAGGGAAGAGGAGGTCTGACAAACACAAACAACGATATTGAATGCTACAACTGTGGGAAGTGTGGGCATGTTGCCAAGAATTGTTATTCAATAAAATGCTACAATTGTGGAAAACTGGGTCACATTTCTAAGAATTGTAGGTCTGAAAAGAAAAAAGAGGAACCAACAAATTTCCTTGCCAAGTAGGAAGATGAAGAATTACTGATGGTGACCAACATTCCAGAAACCGAGATCAAACGAAGCTATTTCGATAACTCGGTTTGGTACTTGGACACCGGTGCAAGTAACCACATGTGTGGTGACGAGCGTTTTTTTAAAACACTTACAAATAAGGAGTCGGGATCTGTCTCCTTTGGTGATGCTTCAAAAGTAGCCGTCAAAGGTTGAGGAACGATCTGGTATCAACAGAGAAATAGGCGAGTTGGCGAAATTAGAAATGTCTACTATGTACTTGATCTTAAAAGCAACATATTGAGCATGAGATAATTAATGGAGAATGGATACTCAGTTTTTATGAAAGACCGAGAACTACAGTTGAAGGATAAACTTGGGAGACTCATGGCCCGAGTAGAGATGAAGAAGAACTGCATGTACAAACTTGAGTTGAATATAATTCAAGACAAATGCATGTAACTCGGTGTGGAGGACGAGGCTATGAAGTGGCATTTTCGTTTTGGTCATCTTAATTTTGGTGGGTTAACCAAGTTGGTGGAAAAGGAGATGGTGCTTGGACTGCCTAAAATGGAGTTCGAGAAGAAGTTTTGTGAAGATTGTGTCATTGGAAAGCAGGCAAGAACGTCTTTTCCAAGGGGTTCCGAGTACCGAGCAAATGAGCAACTCGGACTGATCCATATCGACCTGTGTGGACCGATAACTCCGGAATCATTCAGTGGTAAAAGATACTTCATCTCTTTCATTGATGATTTCTCAAGGAAGGCATGGGTTTATTTCCTAAAAGAGAAGTCCGAGGCTTTTGAAATATTTAAGAAGTTTAAAGTAATGGTAGAGAAGGAGACAAGCAGGGCGATCAAAGCAATTCGATCTGACAGAGGAGGCGAGTTTACTTCCAATGAGTTCAACAAATACCGTGAGGAATATGGGGCAGGCGATTCTTAACTGCTGCATATTCTCCGCAACAGAATGGCGTGGCGGAACGGAAGAACCGAACTGTTCTTGACATGGTTCGATCTATGCTAAAAGGGAAGAATCTGCCGAAAAAGTTCTGGGCAGAAGCGGTGCAGTGCGCAGTCTATGTGCAAAATAGATTTCCACATGCAAAGCTAGGTGAGAAGACACCGCAAGAGATCTGGAGTGGCAAGAAGCCGAGTGTCTCTCATCTGAAGGTATTCGGTAGCGTTGCCTATGGGCAAGTGCCGAGCCAACACAGAACAAAACTGGAGGATCGGAGCAGAAAATACATCTTTATTGGGTATGATGAGAAATCCAAAGCTTACAAACTTTTCGATCCTGTTAACAATAAAGTAGTGGTGAACCGAGATGTTCATGTGGAAGAAACAAAGGCATGGAGTTGGAGCAACTTGACCAAAGAAGGAACCAGTTCGGAGGTTGTTGCACCACCAACATCAGAGGTTGTTGCATCAGCAACATCAATAATCACTGAATCCTCAGATAAAGAAGCCGAGCCCCAACTACCAAGGACAAGAAGACTACAGGAGATATACGACACTACAAATGAAATTCATGTTGTATGTCTATTGGTTCACTCCGAAGACATGAGTTTTGAGAAAGTTGTCTAAGATGAGAAGTGGAGAACAACCATGGATGAGGAGATCGAAGCAATTGAACGAAACAAAACATGGAAGCTGATCGACCTTCCTGAAGGAGCTCGACCCATTGGGGTGAAATGGGTGTACAAAAAAAAATGAATGATGAGGGAGAAGTTAAGCGTTACAAAGCTCGACTGGTGGTGAAAGGTTACAAGCAGAAGGAGGGGATTGACTACAATGAAGTCTTTGCACCAGTTACAAGAATGGAGTCAATCCGACTTCTGATCTCAATGGCCGCTCAGAACCAATGGCCGATTCTGCAGATGGATGTGAAGTCAGCTTTCTTAAATGGAGAGCTGAAAGAGGAGGTGTTTGTCGAACTACCACTCGGGTATATGAAAAAAGGAGATGAGAAGAAAGTGTTGAGGTTGAAGAAAGCCCTTTACGGGCTAAAACAGGCTCCTCGTGCCTGGAATGAGAGAATTGATAGGTATTTCAAGAGGAACGGGTACGGGCAGTGTCCATACGAGCATGCGTTATACACAAAGAAGTCAGAAAAGGATATGATGGTAGTTGCTCTTTATGTCGACGACCTCATATTCATCGGGAGCAATGCAAGACTAATCAAGGAGTTTAAGGAGATAATGCAGAAGGAGTTCGAGATGACAGACTTGGGACCGATGAAGTATTTTCTCGGCATAAAGGTGAAGCAGTCGGAGGATGGGATTTTCATATCTCAAGAAAGATATGATTTGGAAATCTTAAAGAAATTCAAGATGGTGGATTGCAACCCGGTTTCAACTCCAATGGAACTAGGCACAAAACTTTCAAAATTTGATAATGGAGAACGAGCTGATCCCGGGAGATATCGGAGCCTAATTGGAAGTCTGAGGTATCTTACAAGTACCAGACCCGACTTAATGCTAAGTGTTGGAATTGCAAGCAGATTCATGGATGATCCGAGCTATACACACTGGAAAGCCTTGAAGAGAATTTTGAGGTATATTCGAGGAACCCTATCACTTGGTCTTTTGTATACAAGGACGGATGACTACCGACTAGTGGGTTACTCGGATAGCAACTGGTGTGGGGATATAGATGATCGGAAGAGTACATCGGGCTATGTGTTCCTACTCGGGAACACAGCTTTCACTTGGTTGTCAAAGAAGCAACCCATTGTAACTCTATCAACCTGCGAGGCCGAGTATGTGGCAGCCTCCTAGAGCGTGTGTCATGCAGTTTGGCTTTCAAATTTGCTAAGGCATTTGGGAATAATTAGAAAAGAAGGGACTATGATTCAAGTTGACAACAAGTCAGCGATCGAGTTGGCAAAGAACCCGGTCAATCACGGAAGAAGTAAGCACATTGACGTCCATTTTCATTTCATCCGAGAACAAGTCAGAAAAGGGAAAGTCAAGCTGGAACATGTGGAGAGTCGTGCCCAAGCTGCGGACATGTTCACCAAGCCACTGCCAACCACATTGCTGGAGAATTGTAAAAAGCTTATTGGAATGAGAGAAGGAAAGAGTATTTAAGTTTAAAGGGGAGATTTGTCATAAAATAAACTTAAAATAGAAAGATTATTTTGCTATTGTCGTTTGGTATTCCCAGATTAGCATTAATATTTTTGGGGCATTCGTGGTAGGACTATTTATTAGGACTCTTGATCTATCTTTGGTATTCGAAGAGGCAAGCCTTTTTGCCTATATAAATCATGTAAGTTTGTATGGAATATATATACAGAAAGGAGAGATTAGAGAAACTTTGCTTTGAAATACTTGCCTTCTTGTTGCCAACAGTTCCGTTAGGTAACTTGATAGGAATATCAGAAATAATTATATATGTAGCAAAATTCTCTAGAGATGACTAATATGATTAGTGGCACCTGAATCAAATATCCAAAGGACAGATTTTGGTATTGATTTTATATTATAGATGATACCTGTGGATGTATTGGAAATGTGATGATGTTCAGTGGTAGGGGTTGCAGTAACGGAGATTGAGACTATCGAAGAAGAGTCAGGAGAGAGTTCTATTGCTGTTTGTTCAAACTAAAACTAGAAAACTGCTGAGATTCCATTTCTTTATTCCCCGGTGGACAAAGGTGAACCACTGTCCAAATTTGATCAGATGGTCCTTGGAAGGTTGGACACAATGGTTGGTGAACATATGAATCATTATGAGTTCTGTACAACAAGGTTTTAGCACTTGGATGATCAAATAAAATTAGTACAGGACCAATTGACCGAGCTGCACTATAGCAGAGATGTTTAGGATCATTTGCATCATCTTAATTTTCATATTTCAATGTGCTTTAATCAAAGTTTGTAATACGTGAACGTGGTTGGTTGAGAACTATTGCGAACTGCTTTTTATTTTTATGTTGTTTTGAAATTAGGTTGTAATATTTTAATTCCCTAAACCTGTATGGACTATCACTAAAATATATCTGATTATCAATGATCTTTTATTGTGGTAGTATTATTTTGGTGTATTTTTTACTATCTAACTAATTTGTAGGTTTTGAATATTCATTCTACTATTTACGAGGTAAAAAACTATGAGGGAGCTAAGTATAATGAGTGTTAATTGTTCACTGATTTAGTAAGAAATATCAATCGGCTAACGTTTCAATTCAATATAAATAGATTGTGGGCATATACGAAAAAGTTATATAATATTTTATGCTAAAAGCATAATTCTGACCATGTTTGTTGATAAATAATGTTTTATGATTGAAGCTCCCTCACGCGACGCTTGCTTTAATTAACTGATGCCGGAAAGTCACTGGGTTCTCTACATTTTTTGGGTGTCTTTGTTGTCCCTGTGTTGCCTCCAACATCATAAATAGTTGTGTATGTGTGTCTGAGTGTAAAAGCTAAATCGTTTTCTTGATTTGAGCTGTGATAAATCCCTTTCACTTGTTCTTTGTGTGTGAGTTTGAATTATAAATAAAAAAGTTTAAAATTTGTGTTCGTGTTTTCGTAGATGACATTTAGCTAAGCATTATGTGGTTGAATCTAAAACCCTCATTTTTTTACCGATTAATGTGTTTGATTCTTGCATGTGTTGTCTTAACTTTTGTTTTTTTCTCACAATGAAGTGTAATTAAACCAACATACAATCTCCAAGAATTCCTTTAGAAGATTGACGTTAAACTACATACTACATATTTGTCACCTCTCGGGTAAAGTTAATTGTGAAATGTTTTTAATTATGTGTTGCCAAATGATCAATAAAAAAGACTACTAACAAGTTTTATTTTCTGAATTTAGTTGCCGACACACCATAATGTGTGAAACACCTGCTTTAGAAAAGAGTGTCTTTTTTTAGTCATTCAGTTTAATTTTCTACCAGACTAGTCTAAGACTCTGTTCAGATGCACATTTTAGGTTGGTTCTATCTTTGTGAGACCCAAATCCATTATTTTTTGGTATATTCATAATAAATAACGGACTAAATGTAATGCATCTATATTATAATTAGGATAAAAGGCTAACCTAAGAGTGTGAAATTGTGAGAGCATGGGTGTATGTAGAGAAGTGTGTGAATAACAATTTTGAAGAGAAGAGAGACAAACAAACATAATTTGCAGCTACTTTCTATAGCAACTTATCTTGGTTGTTTAGAAGATCCAACGGTGAAACCTTGTCTGATCGAGGTACAAATTTTATTAAAGATTCCTCACTTATATTTTCTTCAATCAGGTTAGTGGAGTTGACTACTGGAGATTTGTAGAAGCATCATAAATCTTGTGAAGAGTTGTTGTCAACAGAAAGTTCCTATTATCATCACTCTCGGTAGTTTTGGAAATCCAATGCTAAAATCTTCTCCAATTGCTCTGAAATTCTTACTGAAGTCTTATCATTCACAGTACTTTGTTTTGGATGGTCGGATTTAAAATCGGAGTTCTAGTTTGTTTCTAGAAAATTTGTGAATCAGTGTCTATTTTTCTAGTAACAAGATTCTTGAACTCTTGTTAAATTTCAATTTATTGATATTTTGGGTTATTGTTGGTGACCATTTAATATTCTATTTGGTTAGTTTTTGTTAGACTCAGTGGACCTTTGTTTTGGTATTATTGGAGTATTTACAGTCTTGTGGGTTCTTTTTTATCTCTTTTGAAAGGTTTTTCCCACATTAAAATAATTAGTGTTGGTTTATTCTTCTGTTCTCAACTCCATTTTGATTTTTCATTAGATTGATTGATTGCATTAAAGATTCATATTGTTTTGTGTTACTTATGATATCAACAACGAACTTCATGTTAAATTAGTGTATTTTTATCCGTGTGCTATAACTACTATTTATTCTGTGTTTCAAGCGAAATAGCCTCCAAGCATTGGCTTATGAAATTAGCTTTTTGTATTAGTTAGGTTGGACCTTGCTCCCCAAGATGGAAGTTGGACGATGTATGTATGATACTACTGAAGTTTATAGTAGTTGGACTGAGTTTGTCACTTGATCTCAACAGGTTTTACATACACTACAAGAAATTTCGTTATTACATACTAAAAGTTAGATACAGATTTAAATCTGTATGAAAATTAATGTTTACATACAAATTTTACATACAGAATTTTATCTGTATGTAAGATTGATTTACGTACACATTTTTCCGTATGTAACTTAGAATCAGGTTGGTGTGAGTGATTCATACGTAAGATCTATACGTGAATTTCGCACATTGGAGCAGAAAATTTTTGTAGGAATATTTTCCGTGTGTAGTGATAATGAAGTCGATAGATAATTAAAATAATCCTTTACATACAGATTTTTATACGGAATCTAATAAAAGAATATTTTAATTTTTTTTTTAAATTGAACTTTTTAAAATTAGAAGGCAAGTTTTGGCTCTTACCCTTTCACTCGTCTCGTCCCGCTGAAACCCCTAAAGCCCTTGCCTTTTCATATTTTCTCTCATGCCATTTCCTTGCATATTTTGATATGGTTTGTTGTGGAGTTGCTAGCCTTAAATGAATCAAATGAATATTATTATTTTTTTTTTTCAATTTCTTATTTCTTATTTTATACTGTTTTGCATATTTAGTAATTATTTTTTTAGATGGATTTCTTCTCTGTGGTTCAAAGCATGTTGTTGTGCAGTGCATTCAGAAGGAGTTGAACCCCGGACCTTTGAATGTAGAAGGGAGCCTTTGACCACTGCGTGACAATCTATATGATAATATTATGATTATTATTATTATTCTTATTATGATTATATTTATGATTATGATTGTTAATATTATTAATAACATTATTATTATTATTATTATTATTATTATTATTATTATTATTAATATTATTAATAATATTATTATTATTATTATTATTATTATTATTATTATTATCATTAATAATAATAATAATGATATTATTATTATCATTAATAATAATAATAATGATATTATTATTATTATTATTAAAAATGACAATAATAATATTAATAATAATATAAACAATATTAATAACAATATTAATAATATTAATAATAAGAATATTAATAAGACTCATACTAAAAATAATAAATGAATAAAATTTAAAATACTAATATTATTATTACGGCTAATATAAATAACATTAATAATAATAATATTAAAAATAAGAATATTAATGTTAACATTAATAGTACATTAATAGTAATAACATTATTGATAATATTATTATTAACTATTATAATAATAATAATAATATCACAAATATTTTTAATATAACTAAAAATAATATAAAAAATATTAATAATATTAAAACTATTTTTCATATAAATATAAATAATGTTGACAATAATATAGTAATATTAAAAATATTATTAATGTAAATATAAATAATATGATTATAAGTATTAATAATATTTCATATATTAAAAAACATATAATAATAATGTTAATATAAATAATAATAATAATAATAATAATGTTATCAATAACATTAATAATATTTTGTGTATAAATATTAATAATATTAAAAACTTTTAAAAATACTAAAAACAACATTAATAATTTGAAAAAAATATAATACTGATAATAATAATAATTATAATTTTAATAATATTATAACTAACAATATTAGAAATAATAATAAAAACAATAATATTAGCAATAATATTAATAATGATAAATATAATATCAATAATAATATTATTAATAATACCAATGATAATAATAATATTAATAATAGTAATACAAATTGAATAATAATAATAATAACAATAATAATAATAAAAGTGTTAAAAATACCAATAATATTAGTTATAATATTAATAATATCAATAAAAATATTTAATATTGTTAATAATATTCACCTTTATTAATATTATTATTTATAAATCAATATAAAAATTATTAATAAGAGATAATAGTAGTTTTATTCATAAATATAAGTTCCTAAATACTACCCACGAACATAGGTTTGTAGGTATTACCTACGAAAATCGTTCGTGGGTAATACCTACAGACCAATATCTGTTGGTAATACCTACGGATCTGTGTCCGTGGGTAATATCTACAAAACTATGTCCATGGGTGATACCTATGAACTTAAATTTGTGAGTAATACCTATAGATACAGATCTGTAGGTAATAATCCGTGGGTAATGCTAAATTTACCTACGGATTTGTATCCGTAGGTAATATTTTGTGGGTAAATTGAGTTTTTCTTGTAATGAGGAAGGTATGCTACTGTTATTTGTTTTTTGTTTCTCTATCACCCTGTGGGTAGTAATGATTTTTTTTTTTTTTGTCAAATTGAAGCCTTGGAGAACTGAAACATTTTCTCTATCTTCCTATTTTAAGTGGAGTGAGGAGGTTGGATTTCTTTAATTCTTTACATTTGTTTAATATTGATCTTTAGGTTGCTCTGAAGTATCTTCAGTTGAAGTGTTTACTGTTTTGTTGCTGCATTGCTTTGAGATATTTTGAGTTATATATCTTGTTATAAGAGTTTACATTGTATAAATTATTTTTAAGTCAATTTCTGGTATAGTATAAGAATAATATCAGAGTAGGATGAGTCAACTTTGTTATGCATAGGAGATTGCCATTCTGAGTCAGAAGCTTATGAACTATATATTCTAGTTTCATAATAAATCTTGTAATTTACAATACAATTCAATTATGCACCAGATAGTAGGCCTTCTGGTTTGTAATTTTCTTTTCTATTTTTTGTCATAGCTCTAATTTTTATTGCAAAACCAAATTAATTTCGTACCCTTCTTATAAAGGATTCTCTTTCTTATGGACTTTGATTTATTCTTTTATGACATTGACTAGGTTTGTATATTTTCCCTCTTTTCATTGAGTGCTTGTTTTGAACCCAGGACTTTGAGATGCCAGATTGCTCTCCTCACCAACAAGTCTTTATAGAAACTAACATTGACTAGGTTTGTCTTGGAGCTAAGAGTGAACAAGAGTCTAAATTGACAGCCAGGAAGGTATACTACTGTTATTTTTTTTTCTCTATCACCCTGTGGGGAGTAATGGTTTTCTTTTTCAAATTGAAGCCTTGGAGAACTGAACCATTTTTTCTATCCTCCTTTTTTAAGTGGACTGAGGAGGTTGGATTTCTTTAATTCTTTACATTTGTTTAATATTGATCTTCAGGTTGCTTTGAAGTATCTTCAGTTGAAGTGTTTATTGTTTTGTTGTTGCATTGCTTTGAGGTATTTTGAGTTATATATCTTGTTATAAGTGTTTACATTGTATAAATTATTTTTAAGTCAATTTCTCGTATAGTATAAGAATAGTATAGAGTAGGATGAGTTTGATTCCTAACATAATCATATGGTAGTGATTCAGCTTTAATCAATTCAACTCTAAAGCCATTAATTTAATAATTTAATCAGCCAGTAGAATTGAAAGCCATGGTAGATAGTTTTAAGTCTTGTAGAATTAAAAGATGATACAAAAACTTAGGTGATCATAGTGACCTCAAAATGACACGGACCTACTTAACCAACTATGTGATCGACAGAATATACACATTAAGTACTGCATTATAGATGACAAAATATGAAACCAACTATGTTATTGACAAAATATACACATTAACTACTGCATTATAGCTGACAAATAATAGGAAGAGAAAGTATCACATTTATGACAATATATTTGATAATTTAGAATGTTATCTTTATTTTTTGCATTAACTACTGCATTATAGATGACAAAAAATAGGAATAAAAAGTATCACATTTATGAGAATATATTTGATAATTTCGAATGTTATGTTTATTTTTTACGTCGGAGCAGCAAATTAACTTCACATGTCAAGGTAAAAAAAAAGTTAAATGTATAAGCAAAAATTGTAGACAATATATCCAGATGGTAAGATTAACCAATATATGCCTCCATCAGTATATTTTCTTATATTTAAAAGATTTATAATGTTTGTTTTTTCATAAAAATATATTTGTTTAATTTTTTTTCTAAAGTTGAAAATTTGATAGAATAGCTTAAATCTAACTCTAAACTTGAATATAAAAAATAAATGAAATCAAATTAGTTCTTCATAATAAATATTTAAGAATAGAAATTTGTTGTACTTTATTACCTTTTTACTTCTTAAATTATTCAATTATAATTAGTAATTAACTTAAAAATATAATCATTTAAATTACATAATACAAAAACTTATCCTTTTAAATTACATATATTTATTTATTTTAAGAAATCAATTTTAATATTTTACCTATATAATATAAAAATTAAAAATATAAACAAGTTGGTGTAATAATCTATCCTATGGCCTGACACTCCGCCAAATTTTCAATTCTCCGCACCTTTGTCTTATCATTTTTTTTCTAACATATTTAAAAATAGACAAATAAAATTTCTTTTTCAAACTTTAAAATATTATTGCAAATAACTCACATTACATCACAAACATTAATTGACATCACTTTATGTTTCATTCTGAACAATTAACTATTATCTTAGACATAAAAAGAGATAAAATATTATTATTATTTTTCTCTTGATGTATCCAATTAGGAATTGAAGGAAGTTAATATTTATAAATATAATTGACGATGATGGATTCAACATTGATTAATATTTGAAATTAATAATTAATATTCTATTTATAATAATCAATAACATAGTATATCTTTTATAAAAACTATTTGGTGGTTTTGACACTCAAGATAGAGCATATAGCCACATTTAATTTCCTTGGTTGAAGTATTGTTTCTTTTATTTTATTTTATTCTCAAATTGTTTGAAATATATTTATAGTACATGATTATATACATAGACAAAGCACTATAGGGAATAATGGGAAGGTACCAACGCAGTGTGATACCACCCCTAAAGCGTTTTCCATGAAATAACATTGATTGACTTTTTGTCTATTGTAAATACAGAACATGGATCAATTTCCATCAAATCGTGCTTGGATGTATAATAGGTGTTATAGACGAAGAGGTGCATTGAAAGAGTCTTTTATATTGGGTGTTGAAGAATTTATAACAAAAGCTTGTCAACAACAATGTTATCAAAGTGATGGGTAATTTGATGTCCGTGTAGTAAGTGTGATTGTACAAGGATTTTGGAGCATAGAGTTGTCAAAATTCACCTATAAAAATACGGTTTCCAGCCTAATTATTGGATTTGGACCAATCACAGTGAACAAATTGTAGAAGATGATTTGGATAATAATAATAATGATTGCATTAGTACAGCGAGGGGCATCAAAGATAACCAATTTTTGTCAATGCAAGACATGGTGGATGATGCTCTGAGGCAACAACAGTCATCCTAACCACCAAGTTCAGATACCATGGAAGAGGCACCGAATGAACAAACTCAAAGATTTTATAACTTATTGCTAGATGCAAATACCCCATTGTATGAAAGGGCATCAGACTCAAAATTATCAATGTGGGTGAAGCTATTAGCTTGCAAGTCAAATTGGGATATTCCAGACCAATGCTTAGAGTTTATTTCAAAAATGCTTTTGGACGTAGCACCTACAAATTCGAATTTGCCTAAAAGTTATTATGATGCAAAAAGGTTAGTGTCCAAGTTGGGATTAGAAGCTAAGAGGATCGATTGTTGTGTGGATGATTGCATGTTATTTTATGATAATGGATCTAACAAGAATGATGGAGCGTTACTTGAATGCAAATTTTGTCATAAGCCAAGGAATCATGACCACAACACTGGAGTAAGTAATAAAAAACCAGTTCCTGTCAAGGCGATGTTCTATTTGCCAATAATTCCAAGGTTACAAAGAATGTATGCATCAACACAAATTGCGGGAGAAATGACCTGGCACTATGACAACAAAAGCAGTAATGGTGTTTTGCGCCATCCATGTGATGTTGAGGCATGGAAACACTTTCATAGAGTGTACCCAGATTTTGCAACTGAGCCATGCAATGTACAGTTGGGTTTATGCTCGGATGGTTTTAATCCATATGTACAAGCATCAAATGCACCATATTCATGTTGGCCAATAATTTTCACCCCATATAATCTACCCCCGGAAATGTGCATGTCTAAACCTTACATGTTTTTAAGTTGTCTCATACCAGGCCCATTCAATCGGAAGGCTGGTATTGATATTTTTTTGGAGCCCTTGATAGATGACTTGAAGAAGTTGTGGAGTGGTGTCCTAACATATGATATTTCAAGGAAACAAAACTTCAAGATGAGAGTGACTTTAATTATGACGATCAATGATTTTCCTGCTTATGGTATGTTGTCTGGGTGGGGAACTCACGGTAAATTGGCATGCCCACACTGCATGGAGCATATAAAGGCATTTAGATTATATCACGGGGGGAAAAATTGTTGGTTTGACTCCCATCGTAGATTTTTATCCAATGATCATGCATTTAGGAGGAACAAGAATGTGTTTAAGAAGGGGGAAGTTGAGATGGATGGTCCACCACCTAAGTTGACACCTACACAAGTTTGGAATAGAGTGAAGAATTATCCTAAAGTAACTGATCCTGGTGTGCAAAGAATAGATGGTTATAGGGAGTGGCATAACTGGACAAAAAGAAGCATCTTTTGGGATCTTCCGTATTGGAAAGATAATTTGTTAAGACATAATCTTGATGTTATGTATATTGAAAAAAATTTCTTTGATAACATCTTCAACACTATGATGAATGTGAGCGGGAAGACAAAAGACAATGAGAAAGCACGAATGGACTCAAATTTGTATTGTAGGCGAAAAGACTTGGAGTTAAAATCACATGATAATGGAAAGATGTTCAAGCCAAAAGCAAATTACACACTTGCAGGGGACCAAATAAAACATGTTTGTTAGTGGCTAAAAGATCTTAGGATGCCTGACGGATATTCTTCCAACTTGGCAAGAGGTGCTGATGTCAATAGGGGAAGGGTGGTTGGGATGAAAATCCACGATTGTCATGTTTTCATGGAATGCTTACTTCCTATAGCATTCAATTCACTACCAACTCCTGTTTTGAATCCCATCATCGAGATAAGTCATTTTTTCAAAGTTTTGTGCTTTACGACTTTGAAGGAGGATGACCTCACTAGGATGGAACAAAACATTCCATTCATTCTTTGCAAGTTGGAAAGGATATTTCCTCCAGCATTGTTTGATTGTATGGAACATCTTCTTGTCCATCAAGCATATAAAGCGAGACTTGGTGGACCAGTGCAGTATATGTGGATGTATCCATTTAAGAGGTAATAATACCAAATCTTAGTCTTCAAATTTTGAATTTATAAGTACGAATCATAACATATTTCTTTGATTTTATAGATTCATGGGATATGCTAAACAATCAGTCAAGAATAAGGCTAAGGTTGAAGGATCTATTTGCGCATCATATTAGCATCGTGAGACTACTCATTTTTGTTCCCACTATTTTAACAACTTTATGTCAAGACCACAAAATACAAGAAATGATGTAGAAATTGAAAGTGGTAGACTTCCAACAACGTTATCAATCTTTGATCAACCTGGACATCATTTTGGAAGAGAGTTCACTCGTTGGTTAACTGATGAAGAGTTCAAATCAGCTCATGTTCATGTATTGATCAACTGCAATGAAGTTAAATTGTACCTTGAGTAAGTCTTACACATATATTTATGAACTGTAATGAAGATAAATTATACGTTCAATACCTTGTCATTGACCTAATATAATAATACATATTGGCAGCTCCTTCTTACAATCCAACCAAATTTCTGAATCAAATGCTTCAACTCATATAAATGAGATTTCCCATTGTGGTTTAAGGAACAAGTATTTATTTCTATATTCAATAATTTAAATTTTCATGACTTTTTAAACTATTCTATCTAAAAGTTCATAATCATATATTTCTAGGTTTATAAAGAGCCTTTAACTATAAAGAACCGACACCTCAGAGATTTATCACTTGGTCCCTTAAGGTGTGTAAAAGAATGGTGCACATTCTTTGTAAATGGGTACAAATTCCACACTCATGCATGGAGCGAAAGAAAGAAAACAATAAATAGTGGGGTTCATGTAAAGGGCCTTATAGAAGGAGGTGAAGATGATTTCTATGGTGTGATTCAACGCATTTACGAGTTGGAGTACAATTCTTCAACCTCTGATAAGAACGTTGTCTTATTTTATTGTGATTGGTTTGATCCATCAAGAAGAGACACAAGAGTGGATTCCAAATATGGTATTGTGGATATTTGAAAGGATAGAAGATATATGTCATTTGATGCTTTTATCATTGCACATAGTGTATAACAAGTGTATTATGTACCGTATCCTGTATCACGAACAGACAAACGTGGTTGGTGTGTCGCAATCAAGATAAAGCCCAAAGGTCGTATTGATTCTGATGATGTTGAAGTCGAAGAGCCATATAAAGTTAATGAAATGCTCCATGTGAATGAAGTGATTGAGGTTGAACAAGTTTTGGGATTGTAAGATTTAGAAGCTAATCTTGAAGAAGTGGACTTAAACAATGTATCCTCATTTGAAGATCAAATGGATGAACAAACAAATGAATGGGATGAAGACAATGAAGAGGGAGAAAGTGAAGATGACGTTGGAGATGAATTTGACATCTCTAGTTCTGAATAGATGTAGGCATATTCACTACGTGATGTTCATAGTCTTTTGTTGTAATGAATTTGGAAAGCGTCCTCATTGCTAAATGTTATTGTTATTTTATATAATTGTGTATTAAAATAATTTTATCTTTACTATGAACAATAAAATTGATAACATTTATTTTATGTATGTAGATGTCATCAGGAGGTTGTGACCTTCCTCCTCCCCCATCACCCCGTTACAACAAGGGGAAGGAGAAGGGGAAGGGGAAGAAACGTTATGTCCTAAAATTAATATCACGGACAAATAATCCTTCCTCATTATCTTCTCAACCTACATTACATTCTCCATCCTCGGTTGTTCCATCTACACCTTTACTAGTTGAAGGTGTTGGATGCACACCATCACCCACTGATGCTATTGGATCTAGCGCAATCCCTTCCCCACGTGTTGCTTCTAATCTATCATCCCTTACTCCAAGTGTTGGCCCTCCACCATCTCTAGATGTGGCTCCCACACCATCAGGCTCAAGAGGTAGTCATAGCCATGTTGAGGATTTTGACCACATGACACGTTATGATGATGAATTTCCCTCCACTGCCGATCGACCTATAATTCAACCTCTTGGTGGAGGGTAAGAATTTTATCATATTTAAGTATATATATCTAAATTTCTTTTACCATGTTCATGAAATTATTGTCTTATATATTTCTTTGATTATGTTTTGGTTTTAGCCTTTTTCCAACAAAGACTGCATTGAAAGCTATCATGTCCACCATTAAGCAACAATACAATGAGTCATGGCTTTCATGGGGGCAATCTCTCCAAGTGACAAAGATCGTTTCTTTCAATGCTTTAAGGTAAGTGGTTAACCAAAGCTAACCATTGCTATTTTTTCATTTTGTTAATGTTATATTTATTATTTCCCTAGTTTGGGATTTTAGTATTTACTTTTTCCTAATAATATTAGCTGTTAGTCAAAAAAGCAGTTTGTGATTAAAAGTATTTATCATAGTAGTTTAAACACACAAAATCATATGATTAGGATATTTGTAATTAGGTTTTCATATTAAAAATAAATAGTTAATGGTATTTACACTTTTCATCAACATAGTCCCTATTTGTTACAAATCCAAATGCACTTGTCATATTTGCCTTGCGTGCTTTAAAATTTGCTTAAACCCTTAACCGAATTGTGTATGATTTCAATTTTTTAATATATGCTTTGTAGAGGAAGGTTACATGACTATTCTGTCTTACCTTAATTGATATTCTTTGTATATATGCTTTATAGAGGAAGGTCACATGGAGGCCTGAGGATGAGGAAAATGTTAAGAAAATTTTAATTCCAAGGCTTCTGATAGACTATCAGAAACATTTAAACTTGCTAGACAATACGGTAAGAAGCCCGATTGGATTGGCAATAATGTCTGGAACAACTTACTAGAAAAATCAAATATGTCGGCCTATCGATCTAAGTGTTAAACAACTTTGAAAAATCGTCTATCTGATAAAGGTTTTGCACACGGGAGGATCGATTAGTCTTCATGAACATGCCATGCGTATGATATGACTTCTTGAATGCATTGTTATTTAATTATGATCTAATAATTCCTTCTAATTATTTACTTTGTGATCTTTTGGTTTTCAAGTAGAGGTGTTGCGTCGACCAGTGCATGTAGACGAATTCTTCGAGCAAACACATAGAAGAAACAACACTAGAGAGTTCATCGATGAACGATCTAACTAAAATTTTTTACTAGTTATATAACAAACTACTCTATCTTTACAGGAAGATTTTGAGAGAAGATTTTCTCAAACACTGTTTGAGTCTACTTCTACATCGGGAGTCTCAGAATGCAGTTCCCTAGACCCTGTTAAGGAGGAAAAACTAAGAAATAGATGTTGGTTAGAGGCTGTCGGTGGAAGATACAAAGGCCGAGTATATGGAATTGGGCAAGTCGAACGTCATGATGAATCTATTCGAAGTTTCATGTAGCAGACACAAGCATGCTCCAGTAAGCAAGCTGAATTTGAAGAGATTGATCATTTGAGACACCGACTTGCAACTAGTGAAGACCGCTTGTCCACTAGTGAGGAGCAAATTCGTCAGATGAATTCCTGATTTCAAGCATTTATTTGTGCACTCCTCTATTACCTACCCCCTCTAGTAGTTGCAGCTGCCCAAAATATTTGGCAAGAAGATCATCACCAGCAAACTGAACAGCAGCAACATGACCACCAACAAACCAACCAGCAAAATGAAGAATCACAGGGAGATGACCCATGATTGCTATAATATAAGTATTAGTTAATATAAGAATGAGACATGGCTAGGGATACTTTTGTTGTCATTTTAATCTTTATTAACTATGTATGAATTTCTTTACTATAATGTAGACTATGCTCGAATTTTAATTTTGATTGCTCTAGATTATAACAAGTTATCCTATTTTACAACTGCTTCAATAGTTTTATAGTTTATGAACTGCATATGAACTGTATATGAACTTTCTAGATTGGACATTTTGATTATGTATTATCAGATATAGTTATATAAATAAAAATGGTATCTAAACCTGTCTGTATAATTAGATACGAAAATATCCGTATGTAATTACATACGGATATTTCCACATGTAATTACATACAAATTTAACCATATGTAATTACATACAGAAAAATCCATATGTAAGTACATACGAATTTTAAAATCCGTATATAATAGTTAGCTACGAAGGTTTTACATACGGATATTTGGTCGTATGTATTCCGTAGATAAATTTAAATTATATATGAATGTAATCTCCATTTTTCTTGTAGTGATATTTCGGGTTTCAAATTCATCCTAGATGGATCCAAAGAGACCAACAGAGTACCAGTTCTCGAAAATTACACCTTTCCTTGCCAGAAAACACTAGAATTGGAATAGGTGGTGCTGGTCCAAGTGGCTTATCAGCAGCTTATGCACTAGCCAGGCTTGGTTATAAGAACATCACATTAGAAATTGAAGGTATATCTTCATTACACTCTCGTATGTCTTGACTAATTTAATTGACAATAGGTTTTTACCACTAGTAAATGTCTATGCAGCAAATGTTTATAATCTGGGTGGGCAAGTTCTTGCAACAAACAGTGGATCATTTAATTCAAAATTTTCTCAATAAAATCACACATAAGAGATATTTTTAACATTTTCTGTACATATGAAAATGCAGCAAAAAAATAACGGAGTGGAGGAAGAAATTTCCCTCACTTTTTACTTCCTATAATTTCCTTAAATGTACTTATTTCTATAATAAAAAAAAAAAAAACTCACTTTACATCCAAAAAAGATTGCCAAAAGTGCTCTGCTATCACTTTACTAGCTCTAACTACATTATCAAAATTTAGTTCCGTGATAAATGAAAAACTACCAAAATGGAGTAATGGGAAGTGTGTGGCAGACATTTTGGGAAATTGTGCTTATACGTGGTGAGTAGAAAATGAAGCTATGCGATAGAGATAGAAAAAGGTTTGTTAAATTATATTTAAATAAAATTCGACTAGGCATGTTTTTGAAGTGATTTTACCTTGTGAATTCATTCACTCACTCAGTACCCTTGTACTCAATGGCTTCCCAAACTCACCACCGCCTACACTTCCTTCTTATTCCTAATAGTGGACAAGTTTATGAATGGAATACCCTGGCACAATAGGACATCCAGTTGCAATGCTAAAATTTAATGGTGGCACTAATATATTCTTATTTTGGTCCTATGGCAATTCTGTTGATATTAAGGGACCAGCAGTTATGGAGCTTGCGATCAAGACCATAGAAGCCATGGGGAAGAAGTTGAGAAGGTCATTCTTCAAGCCGCTTTATGTACTTTCCTCATGTTAGTAGCCAAGGTATTTGTCTAATTGATTTGTCTTTTGAGAGTTCAATACTTTTTGCCATCAAAGAGAGCTCTAAATTCTGAAGCTTCAATACAGATATGAAAGAAGGGTTTTATGAAATGTTGGAATCAAAGCTTCAAGGTTCAAAAAGTACTTACTATGTAGGTGGACTTATGAAGTTCGAGCTTACAGAAAGAAATTTGCACATAGCAATGATTTGCCAATATTTCCTTATACTAAGGTAATTTGTCATTTTTGACAAATCAATTATTTGAAAATTCTAGATTTTATTCAATTTAGATGATTATGTTTTTTAAATGGAAAACAATACGTTGACATGGTTATTTGGGTTACTTCCATTTGACAATCCTATATAGCATGTTTTGTTTGAGTTGGCAGAGAGAAAAACGGAAGTGTTTGGGTTACATGGCAAACTTTATTTTGTAAGGTAGTGAAGAGTCATTTAGGTTGCGAAATGTAGCGTGAATAAAAAGATAGGAAAACACTTGCCTTACCACATTGCTTTCGCGAGTTGAAGGAGAGAGAACACAGAGAACATAGAAATAGGTTGTTGCGTTCTCGTAAAGAGTTTAGGGTTTTGCTTTTGGCGTTCAATCAGAGGACAAGTTTGCCAACTTCAGGGACTATGGAAGGTTTTTTGTTAGTCGTCATTTGACACTCAAGTTAAGCTATTATAGTTATTGAAAGCAAATACCATGCAAATTGTATCTTTTGCTATATTGATCATGAACTGAAACCATTGTTGCTCTTCAAGCACTTAGGTCAGCGAAAAAATCGTTTTTTAGTGTGTTTTTTGTTGTTGGTTTTTATTTGTGTTTTCAGGTATGTATGTAAGCCCATGGCCTCCTCCCATTAAAAAAATCACTTCTTGCGGAGTTTTAAGTATGTTGCTCTCTCAAGCACTTAGGTCAGCGGAAAAAATCATTTCTTGGTGTGTTTTTCATTGCTAATTTTTATCTGTTTTCTTGGTATGTATGTAAGCCAATGTCCTCCTCCTATTCTAAAAAATCACTTCTTGGAGGTTTTAAGTATTGTTGCTTTCTCAAGCACATAGGTGAGTGAAAAAATAATTTCTTGGTACGTTTTTCGTTGCTTTTTTTTATCTGTGTTTTCTTGGTATATATGTAAGCCAATGTCCTGCTACTTATAAAAAATCACTTCATGGGGGGTTTTAAGTTGGTTGTTTTTATCTCTGCTACAGTATGCCAATGTCGTACTCCGTGAACCACTTAGGTCGACATAGTAAACCATTCCTTGCTGGATTTTTTACACCTTGCTGGTTTCCATCTCTGAGGCATGTATGTACACAAATGTCATGCTGACCAAATCACTTAGGTGACTAGAGTAAACCTATTCTTAGATTGTTTTATATTGCTTGTTTCCATTTCTGAGGCATGTATGCATGCGAAAGTCCTTCTCACTGAACCACTTAGGTAATCAGAGTAAAACACTTCTTGGTTTGTTTTAAATTGCTTATTTTCATCTCTGACGCATGTATGTATGAAAATGTCATGTTCACTAAACCACTTAGTTGACCATAGTAAACCATTTTTTGGTTTGTTTTAGATTGCTTGTTTCCATCTATGAGACATGTATGTATACGAAAGTCCTACTCACTAAACCACTTAGTTGACCAGAGTAAACCACTTTTTGGTAAGTTTTAGATTGCTTGTTTCCATTTCTGAGGCGTGTATGTATGTGAAAGTCCTTCTTAGTGAACCATTTAGTTGAACAAAGTAAACCACTTCTTGGTTTGTTTTAGATTTCTTGTGTCCATCTTTAAGCCATGTATGTATTCAAATGTCGTGCCCACTGAACCACTTAGGTGACCAGAGTAAACCACTTTTTAGTTTGTTTTAGATTACCTGTTTCCATCTTTGAGGTATGTATGTTTGGAATCAACAACAATTCACATACGACTGGTTTTCAATTTGAATTACAAATGAAGCCATTCTATTTTTTTACTACCATGGCTGCATTTAAATTTGCTTCCTTGACATCGTTCAAATAGAACACAAATGTGGAATGTGGTGGCTTTGTATCCTTGCTAACATCACTAGCCACAACTGGATCAAACACACAAGATTCCAGTTGTTCAACGTTCTTTGGGTATGTTGCCAATATTAATCTTTCATTTGACTTAAATGTTTTAAGAAATGATACTTTATAAAATAACTTTTGTAAACTATGCAAGCCATAATGTGTAGGTAAACATTCAATGCGAAAATGATATCTGCTACGACCAACCAACCTAGGTTTGGGTGGTACGAAGTCTACTTATGAGGTTATCTGTGTAGGAGTTTTGAACATACATATTACATTTTCCTGACTGACGCACCGAAGTTCAGTGTGTTTGTCAACGACCTAAATGTGTTTTTGAAGATTGTCCTTCCACTTCTCGTCGTACAAGGTCGACATAGAAGGGCTTACAATAGAGCCATGACAGCTAATCATGTCAACATGGAAGTTCTTGGAGGAAATGTATGATAGCCACTTCCAAGTGGTTTATAATGTGTTTCGTAAATGACTCACTGCATTGCAATTTTAAAGCCCTTATTTAAGAGTGCAAATTCAGGATGCAAACTTGAGTCTATTTGTTAATGAATACAAGTAGTTGCAAGTTTTTGTCAATCTTTATTTTTTTCATTTTGTCATCCAATGGGATCATTATGGAGGTTCTTGTATTATGTATGACACCCACATTGAACTAGTTGAACATGTGTTAATAAATACTTCCTTGAGACGAAATTTTGTTGACAATTATTAAATGTGGGAAGTGTATTTTGAATATTTTTCTTTCCTTTTCATGTACAGTTAGGTCAATATAGACCTCATTGTAGTTATTGTATGACACCCACATAGAGGTGGTTGCATGTACGTATGTAGGTGGTTCAATGAATTCAAATTTGAAGGATGTAATTAAATTTACAAATTGACATCTTCATGTTGAGTTTGATTGTGAATGCATACACTTGAATCAAATTTGTTTTTTTATTTGAGATTTTCCTTCCTTATGTCCTCCAATGAGGTGAATATGGAAAGTCTTTCCAATAAACACATGTTACGCTGTTGACCTTTTTCAACAAGTGTATCGAGTCAAAAGTAATATAGATTTATAAAGTAAGGATGTCGATCCCACAGAAAACAGTATTGATATTAAATCTCAAATTCACAACTCACTAAGCATATAAAAGTTTCAAGATGATTTGATTACAATGTGAATTAATAAGCAATAAAGACAATTAAATAATAAATATTAATTATAAAAAGGAGTTTGTATGATCTAGAAGGACTCTGGGATTGAACTTCATCTATCTCCCTCATTCATATTTTGGATTTGATAAAAACATAGAATATCCGTAGCTACTCACAATTGATGTACATATAAAAATCATTCACACCGATTCCTCTTATATGAAATTTATAAGGAAATTTCCTAAACACTGATCCCTCAACTATTTAGTAAATTACCCAACATTAAGAACAGATGTTATACGCAATCAATACATCGAAACCTATCCCTAGTATTCCAATATATTGAGTATTTTCATCTAGGTCAGAAACTTAAAAGTACTTTCCAGTTAAATTCAAGAATCAAAATCAAGACTCTATTGATCAGATAAAATCTAGCATTAAGCACAAGTAGAAACTGAATATTATATATAAAAATCACCAAAATATGAATGAGTTCAAAAGATTACATTCAATCCCAAAGATGAAGATTTTGCTACTCATGGTAGCCATTACAATCCAATAAAAGGAAGATTGCCAGAGAAGAAAAAGAAGAATCGCAGAATTGCTCTCGTTCTTGACGGCTGCTCTCCTTCCTTCAGATCCAGATGCCTCACAAAACCCTAAAAATCTCCTTTTAAACTCGATTTTGGGCCTAGGTTACGTGACTTTTCTCTTGGGTTTTTTTATTTTAAACTTTTTATTTCTTTTCTTCGTGAATCTTCCAATCTATCATTTTCTTCATTCTTTTATACCTGAAATTTTACAATAATTGAGATTAAATTATTTCCTTTAACTCAGGACTCAAAACATAAATTATAAAAACTCCAAAATTGGGAGTAACTACTATTTTAATTAACACTTAAACCCACAAGTACTCAATCTATCTCATGTATAAAAACACTCAAAATTGGCACTTATGATACGCCCATGGTTCTAGTTGACTATGTCTTTGTATATGGTTCCTTAGGTACAATAAGTGAATACCCTGACCAAAACTGCGAATTCAAATCTTCTTGTTCAGTTGTTTGGGATTCAATTTATTTTGAATGTGCTTTTCTTAACATTTTCCCACCTCTTATGGTCTAATTAGGCGAACACGCAAGTGTTTGAGGAAAGGTATGACACCGACATGGTTTGGTTGACTATGTCTTTGTAAGTGGTTTGTTGGGTATAATAAGTGAATACCCTGACTAAAACCGGGAATTCAAATCTTCAAGTTTAGTCTGTTTGGGATTCAATTCATTTTGAAGGTGTTTTTGAACATTTTCCCACCTCTTGTGGTCCAATTAGGCGAACATGCAAGTTCTTGAGGAAAGGTATGCCACCCACATGGTTCGATTGACTGTGTCTTTGTAAGTGGTTTGTTGGGTACAATAAGTGAATACCCTGACCAAAACTGCGAATTCAAATCTTCAAGTTCATTCTATTTGGGATTCAATCCATTCAAAGTGTTCTTTGAACATTTTCATTCCTTTTGTGGTCCAATTAAGTCAACATAGAAGTCCTTGCCTGAAAGGTATCACACCCACATTCTTGGGTTGACTATATGGTCGTAAGTGGTTCATTGGATTCAATAAGTGAAGACCCTTACTATAAATGGGAATTGAAATCTTCAAGTTTAAACTGTTTTGAACATTTACCCACCTTTTGTGGTCCAATTAAAATGGTTTAAAGTGATTTCATTTGTCCATAAAAAATAAAGATACATTTATCCAAAGAATGAGGATATGCAATTCTTGTGTAATTGTTTATAATTCCAAGGTATGCACTTAATCTTTAATTGTTTATAGTCTTAAGCTTGAATTTTTGACAAAACAGTGGTTTGATGAATATTATCCTCGTGCAGAACCCATTTGCCAACTAATTATTCTCCAAGGACATGTATTTGTTGCTGAAAATAAAAGAACCCCATCAATTTATACATACAAGCCTCGGAGATGGAAACAAGCAATCTAAAACAAACTAAAAAGTGTAATAATTTACCCAACAAAGTAGGACCTTTCCCAACTGTAATACCTTTAGCACTAAACATCCCACATTCAACAAATAAGGTAGGTGTACACACCCAAACCCATTCCACTGTGATCCTGCCAGACATAAAGGCTTTAACACTAAGCTAATCGTATTGTAACATGACCTTCTCAAATTTGTATTGTCTTTCGTAGTCTAGGACACTATAACTTTGTGAGTTTGTTACTCTCCTAGTGGTCTGACAACAATCTGCATACAACACCAGTATTTTCCTGCAAAAAACACAACATACATGATATAGAAACCAACACCTAGCTTGCCCTTTGACCTCACTCTCTGAATCAGCTCCCTATAATGCAACAAATAACAGTACTCGTGGACCCTTCACTACATAGGTAGTCATCTAAGTATTTTCTAAACTTTGCATAGGACACAAGCACCAATCCGAAAATAAACAATTTATCGTCTTAGATCTAAACTTAGTCCAAGCGGATATGAAGTAATTAAAGAAGGAATAAATGAGTTGTTTAATGTGGAGACTAACAATCCTCATCATCTCATTAGGACTGCCTACAAGAAATTGTGTCATAAATTGGTGGTGGACGATAGGTAGCTTACGTTTATCTTTAGAAAGGTAAAGCATCACTCATTGCTCAAAGTCATGTGTCCGGAGAGCGTTATAAAGTAGGTTAGTTATTTTTGTTACTTTAGCTAGAAGATATATCCGATCAGTTAATATCATGTGTGGTGTGTATGTGTATAATTGTTTCTAACATTTATAATTGTAAACAGAATTTTAAATATGTGTGATAAGTGAATTAGTATACAAATTGTACGTCATAGTTTGATTAAGAAGTGTTTTCTTATCTTTAAATTAACAGGACTTAATAGAAAGGAAAACAAAATTTGAAAGATAGTTTGAATTGCTATAATATGGACTATTTAGATTCATACTAATAATATTATTTTAGAAATCAGGTGGTAAATGCTGACAAAGTTTTGGCTCTAACTTAAATAAAAACTTAAGCATATGATTAAGAATAAGTTGACATGTTCTAACCGGAGTCTGAATTTATAGTATGTATAAGGTCGGCGAATAGGTAGATTATACGGTTTGAGAGTTTTATATTGTTACTTAGTTGTATAGGGAGGGGCAATTTTGATTGGTCTATGTAATTATGAGTCAAATTGGAAGCAGGGGGTAAGTATTGTGATGACTGGTTGCAGGATCTAGTACACGAGAACAGTCCAAAGAAAGGTAGGAACAATATGTCAAGCTGGAAGAAGAGTTAACATTTCTATCAGTCAAAATGGAAGATGTCCAGCTCGGATAATTGGTGCAGGAGAATTGGTATCAAAGCCTCAAAGTGAACGCGCACCAATAATTAAGAAATGCAGAAGCAATAGTTTAGGGAGTTTTCTCTAAATATCATGTAGTAGTCTCTATACATTATGTAGTATGTTCAGGGGAGCTTAATGGCCCCTACATTTTCTGAAGGCAGTTCTGTTGGGAGTCTCTTATCTATGGAAGGTATTCTCTTAGGAATTTTTGGGTGTAGCCATTGAGTAGATCCTTTGTTCAGGTAGTTTGTAAATGGATTTGAAATGCCGTTTAAATATTTCTTATTGATTTAACTCTTATTGCTGATAAAACAAAATCATCTCGTCAAGAATACAAATAAAAAATAAAATACTTACGTGAAATAAAAATATTTTAAATATTAAATATAACAATTTTTTTAATAAGAACCTAATCATTGAAAATATCCAAACATACAAAAGCTACTTAAAAATTAAGTTATAATACATTAAAATTCTTTAAAATATGAAGTTGCAATTATTGGATAGGACGATGTATATAGAACACTTCGTGAACCATTCGTTTCGTACGTAATGGGATATTCAAACATATTTTCCAAGGCTTCAGTCATATATATGCTTCATTATTACGTGAAGATATATAAATATTGTTGTTGACACCATGATACAAAGACATAGTAGGCCGGAGGCATGGTTATTATAATCTTATGTCTTTCATTGTATACAAATCACTGAAATTTTTCTTGTGCACTAAACATCGAAAATGACGCTTTGACCAATGTGTACGAGGACAACGAAATAAAGGGACAAAAATTTGCCTAAAGAGTCAAAATACAAGACATTCCTGATAGACTTTTGTTTGTTTTTGTTGGGTGATTTCAAGGATTGCCATGTCTAGAACCAGAGAAACAAATAAATTTATATGCTTACAAGGACTAAATTAATTAAGTAGACATTTCCGAACTATAGATCATAAGTTTAAAATTTTAACTTCATATATAGAATTTCAAATCTTATATTATAAAAATGAAAAGTTAATTTCATCTTAAATATAACTTTTATTCTTATGAATTAAAAAATATTAATATAAAATTTTTATATAATTGTTATATTTGAACAAAAGTTATAATAAAATTTTTAAAATAATATGAAAAATAAAATAAGTAAATTCATATCACATGATTGTCTACTTCAAAATCTCCTAACATGTAAAATTCTTTGTTTTACGTCAAAAAGTATTTTATACGAATCAAATAGGATTTTGTTGCAAATTTAACATGGGTTGCTATCTAAGCTATACAGAAACAAAACTATACTAGGTTGAAGATAGGTATTATAGTAGTAGATTTTGAAAAAAAAAAATAAAAAATCACCGCAATCACTTTTAGAAAATAGAAGTAAAGGATTTTTTTGAAAATTAAAATTAATAAACTAATTTATATAAATGATTTCATATTATTTTTTCTAAATCTAATTTTTAATTCACATAAAAACTAATTTTAAGTTATAAAAAATAATTTATTTTGTCTTTATTTTGTTTAGAAATGTTTATAGGAAATTTTCCCCAGATAGACCACCTTGCATCCAAAATAACAACAAACAAATGACTGAAATAAAATTGAAATTGCCAAAGGCAGAGTCTAAAGCAACAAAGGATCTCTATATAAGCCACCACAGTCATTCCCAAACCAATTCACATTTCTCTCTATAGCACAATCTCACTTCCAAAACTCACTGACCTATTTTGCTGACAAGAAATAATGGCTTTCACCAGCCAAAGAAAACAAAACATGTTTGCGATATTCCTCCTCCTTGCACTTGGGATTTCCCAAGTGATGTCCCGCAAACTCCAAGAAACATCCTTGAGAGAAAGACATGAACAGTGGATGGTAAAATATGGCAGAGTGTATAAGGATGCTGCAGAGAAGGAAAAACGTTTCCAGATATTCAAGGACAATGTGGAGTTCATTGAATCATCCAATGCTGCTGGCAACAAACCTTACCAGCTTGGTGTTAATCACCTTGCTGACTTCACACTTGAGGAATTCAAGGCTTCACGAACTGGACTGAGGACCCCTCGTGAGTTTAGCACAACACCATTTAAGTATGAAAACGTGACTGATATTCCTGAATCTGTAGACTGGAGGGCCAAAGGAGCTGTTACTGCAGTCAAAGACCAAGGTCAATGTGGTAAGACAAACAGCATATACGGAGTACTTCATTATCCTTATTACTCCACCACCATCATTATTTGCTCCATCTAATTTTTGTCGCCAGTTTTAAGTTATTTTTGCTCAAATTTATGATTAATGTTATGAAATTTTTAATTTTTTTTCTCTATACTTTTGATATTTGATTATATAATTCGTTAACATTAGTGCTTCCATCAATGTAATATGCTTATGAAAGGGTATTTTAGTTCCATACAACTATTTTTTTAAATATTTAAATTTTATAAGTTGTTTTTGAAGTGTTCCAAGCCTTATACACACAAAGTATATACAAGGATGAAAGGACAGTTTACACAGCATTTCATTAGCACAAAGTATTCTCAAATTATTCTGCCTTATCCAAGTTGATATTCAATTTCCCATTACATATATCAAAGCAGCCCAACCCTATCTTGTAAATAACTGAGTATATTACAAGTGCTACTTGATCACCCATCTGGTTGAGTATATGTATCTGAATGTTTGCTATGTGGTTCACTTTTACATTATCTCCTGTTAGTCTTGATGGACCTCTATACTCCAGATGTATTGTGCTTGAATCAGGTAAGTTAGTGTAGTTACAACTTAGTAGCTTGTTGAATCTTCTTCCTTTTGCTCTGAGTGTTGTTTCTGTATCTTCTTTCACGTGTTGCATCACCTGGAATGACTTTCTTTCATTGTAACTGTATGTAGATTAAGCGTTTCTTTGCCTTCATCCTCCATTCATAATACATGTATCCCAACATACTGCCATATAAATCTCCTGTTCTACTATATCTATCCTTACAGGTTAGTTATGCGTACATTTTCCTTTTATCAGCAATAAAGAAATATTATACATATTGAAGGAGAAGAGTTGTCTCATGACATATGTACAAAAAGAGTTGTTTAATGGACCATATATCAGTAACACAAAACAATAGGCACCTACATCTGAGACAACCTTCATTCACCCCACCATAATAGATTCATGAATAAAAAATACACAAGAAGACACATATGTAACCATCCAGAATTTTCCAGTATTAGTTATGCATATATATTGACAGCATGTAACCCAGTTTCTAGAAAGCTTGATTTATACACAATTGACCAGTAAACATGTAATTGTACAGTACCTTACCCCGAACAACAAGTTTACACCGAATTAATATTTTTCAATCCGTGACTCTCGCCACCAAGTTTTGTGTCTTAAGTTTGTTCTATCATTCTGATTTTTCCATGATTCATATTTAGATTCTAGTATATCCTTCCATAATCCTACACTCTCCATTCCAAGTCTTCATTTTCACTTGGCTAAAAATACTATATTAAAATTTCTTACACCTTTAATTGCTAACCCTCCATCTTCCTTTAGTTTACAAATATTTTCTCTTTTAAACCGAACAATATTCCTCCCCAGCCTCACAAAAGTTTACCTGTGTTTTAAAGAGAAAAATAGAACAAGGTCATAATAACATATTTTATTAAACATAAAAGCCTACATTTCCACTCCTTGATAATTGCTTTTTATTTTAGTTACAATGGATTGGTAGAAGGTTTGCTTCCTATAGTTTCTCCCACAGAAATTGCTAATTACAACCTAAAAACAAGAGACGAGGTGAGGACTATATATTCATAGGTTCATATAGTCAAGCCCATATAATTATGAAGAAATAAACAAATCAAATTTAGAGAAAGGCTAACTTAAAAAGTCAAAATTTTTAATTACTGCAATACATTACATCAATGATATTATTTGAAGGATGAATATCCAATTTTGTCTTTGATTATTCAAAGCTGGACTCAATCACTTTAATTAATCCTATAAAAGCAACAAAATTAAAAAAAAAAAATGTCTCTGAAAGTCTAATTTGTTATTAAATTTAATTGAAAATAAAAAAATAACATTTTTCTAAGCTTACAGTAGCCATAACTAGTTAAACTTTGAAACTAAACGAGAAGATATAATCTTATCTTGAATATTCTCACTCTCCATGAATAATGACATAACTTCTATTCTCTCAGATATTAAAATGATAATTTTCCCTATACATAATGTAGCTCAATGTCATTGTACTGAAAGGATTTGGATGAAAGTTGAAACTAATTTTGTTTGAAAAACTAGGGAGCTGCTGGGCATTTTCAGCTGTGGGTGCAATGGAGGGTATCCACCAAATAACCACAGGTTATCTGGTGTCCCTTTCAGAGCAAGAGCTAGTGTCTTGTGACACAAAAGGTGAAGACCATGGGTGTGGAGGTGGTTACATGGAAGAAGCATTTGAATTCGTCATAAGAAACGGTGGAATCACCACTGAGGCTAACTACCCCTACGAGGCAGTTGATGGGATATGTAAGGTAGCAGCCTACCCAATGGTTCAAATCAAGGGGTATGAGAGAGTTCCTCCCAACAGTGAGAATGCACTCATGCTAGCTGTGGCTAACCAACCAGTGTCAGTTTCCCTTGATGCAGAAAATAGAAATTTCATGCTCTATGCTGGAGGGGTTTACACAGGAACATGTGGAACTCAACTAAACCATGGTGTTACTGCAGTGGGTTATGGCACAGAAAATGGCACTGACTATTGGCTATTGAAGAATTCATGGGGTATAGGTTGGGGTGACAACGGATACGTAAAGATGCAACGAGGTGTAGCTGCAAAAGAAGGTTTATGTGGAATTGCCATGGATTCATCTTATCCAATTGCTTGAATAGTTCAGTTATATATATGCAAACTGTGTTTCACATGCTTGTTTTTTCGTTTGAAAGTGTCCAAAAAAGGTGTCTTAGAGTACAACCGTTGTTTGTACTCACAAAATAAGGTTCCAGTTCATTCTAAAAGGGATGTGACGGCTACACATACACTTCTTCGTCAGTGTATCCATGCAGAAACAAACTTCTAATTTTCATATAATAAAATATGCAATAAATATTTGGCACTCCTTGCTTTTGTAATTTTTTTTTATTATTGTTTCACATATAATTCATTTTAATATGATCAATTACTTCTCCTTTCTTTGCACTATACAAGAAAACATAACTTTAGAATTGGGTGAACACGAATACAAAAAAAATGGAAGCTGAAGCAATAGTATAATTAACGTTGGTCTTGCAGCAACAAAAAAAATCATGCTGCATCAGTGAAAGCTACACAATTTACCATTGAGTGATGAATGAGAGGTTACTAGCATCGGCCTAACCTATGCTAGATATGGATAATATTAATTTAAATTATTTATGATAGATTATGTGACAATGAGTGAATTGTGAAGTATTTATAAGTGTGAATTATTGTTAAAGTTTGGAAGTGTCAAGACATACCTAGTTTTTATTTATTCAATTTGAGTTTTATTTTGTTTTTATAATCCAAATCTAGAACTATTCCATAGGTTTATTTTGTGTGACTACTCTAAATTTGTGCCTTATTTTATTACTTGTCAATTGTTTTCAATTTTGTCATCTATAGTCTTTGAATTGAAAGTAGTCATTTTCTAATTGTGTTTTTTTATGTCTCTCTTTACTTCAAAATTATTTGAACTGTTTCTTTAAAACTTTAAAGAAACTCATCTCTTTTAAAGATAGCATTATTGGTGTTGGTTGAAGAATCTTTGGAAACTACTCTTTGAGGAGACTTTGGAAGAAAGGAAGATCATTGTGAGGAGTGAAAACACTTGAAAGGAAGTACCATTGGCTGCTGGATCGAAACACGAAAAGAAGACAATAAAAACCATCAAATCACTGGTTGTTAATTACTTGTTCATGTTGTAATTTCATTCTCTTGTCACAAAACTTTGTGTAATTTTTCTTTTGTTGGACAATGCCTTTAGTGCAATCCCATAGTTGAACATTGTAATAGTAAGCACTTAGTTTTGTGGAACTGTATAAAGGGATTCCAAATGTCACTTGTACCTTCACTTAGGTTTTGTTTGGTTGAAGAAGTGAATTTAAATAGATTGTATGTGGATGAAAATGTTATTTGAAATAATGGATAGATGATGAGATTTGAAAGTATTTGAAAGAAATATTTGTGAATGATATTATAAGTATAAATTAAAATAATAAAAATAACATTTTTAATTTAGTAAATTTAATAGTTTTAGTAATTTTTGAAAAAAATATTAATAATACAATTACCTTTATTTAAATTTAATTTAATAAAATATAATTAAATTCTTAAAAATAATTAAAAAATTAAATTTATTAATATTTTTATACTAAATTGACCCAATATTATTATTATTATACTAAATTTATATTTATTATAAATAATTATATTTATTTTTATTATATCACATTTATCTTATTATTATTATTATTATTATTATTATTAAATATATGATTAAATATTTTAATTATATAAATTAATTTAATATAAATTTTTTTATTATATTATAATATACAAATAATTATATATATATATATATATTTATAATTTATTATATATTAAATTTATAATATATAATTAACTAATTTTATATATATATATATATATATTTATAATTAATTATATATTATATTTATAATATATATGATTATATATATACATAATCCATTATATATTATAAACTTAATGTATAATCGACTATATGTATACATAATCCAATTATATGTTAAGTTTTTCATATATAATCGACTATAGTTATATATATATATATATATATATATATATATATATATATATATATATATATATATATATATATATATTTCAAGGGTTATTCTATAATTTTTAATGTGTTGAGCTGGCATTGTTGTAAATCTTTTTACAGAGTTGAGGATCGTCTCTTGCAAATCTTTGCTTACCTGTCATCATCAATTACCTAGACCAAACACATCTAATCCTTGACCATCTATGTCGTATACAGTGAACCGCAAAGATCGTGTGATCCAAACACACTAATAGGTTTTCTTCTAGTTTTACTTGCTTTTATTTACATACTTTTACTTGTAATTTTACATTGAAGTCCTAAAATTTTCTTAGGTCTCCAAGAAAAACTAGGTTTGAACACCTCTTAAACATATATTTGACCTTCTTTGGTCTTAGGGAACCATTGTACATGCACACACATATAGAAAAATGTTTTTATGTTTTCTACTAAGAGATTTTGTGAAAGTGGTTTGAGAAAAAAATTTGGCTAGGAAAGACTTTTCACTTAATTATGTTTAGTTATGACTCACCTCTCTTTCCAAAGAGTATATACCTAAAAAACTTGAACGTCTTTTCTTCTTAAAGAACTTCACAAAAAAAAGTAAAACCATTTTGAAAACCTTTATCACTCATGCAAAAAACCTTTTAATAAAAATTGAGTGATCATTCTAATCATTCTAGTGTACATGGGAGTTTTAGGGATCATGAGGGAGAAATCTTGAGAGATGAAGTACGAAACACAAATATATATATATATATATATATATATATATATATATATATATTAATAGAAGAGTTAAGAATCATGTTTGCTCAATACATGCAACAATAATGTAAATCTAAGAGTAAATATGGAGAGGACTCAAATAGAAGAATCATAGGGACCCCACTCCCAAAGAGAGAAAGGGGTATAGTAGTCATCACTATGATGATTCCTATCAATCACTCCTTAGACATCATATATATGCTAAAAAATCATACTCATTCTATAGAGTCTAAGGTATTTCTTCTTTCTTTCTATGGAGATAAAAATAGTGAACAATATTTAAATTAGAAAATGAAGGTGGAGAAACTTTTTGAATGCCACCAAGTAGATGAAAAATAAAAGTGTTCATCGGTACTATAAGTTTTCAAGAATACGTCATGTTTTGGTAGAAACAACGAGACAATATGATGTTACAATTAAAAGAAACTTAAAGATATTTAATTGGCATGAGTCAAAGGTGTGCAGGACAAGAAATTTTCTTCTAGCTTTGTATGAGAAAAATAAAAAGCTTAGAGAAAAAATGAAGAGCTTGTAGTAAAAGGAAGAAAATTTCTAATAGAAGAAAAAAAGTATATAAGAAGAGAAAAAATTCAAAGAAAAGTGCAAATTATAAATATTAAGAGATTCCAAAAAAGAAGAAGAGTCTCTTATAACACCCCTACAAGCATAGTTGAGAAAGAATCCTTAAAGGAGAATTACAATACTTTGAACTTTTCTTTTCACTTCAATCATGAATTTAACTTTTCTTTTAAAAATTTTATAGAAAAATACTTTATGTTGTTGTTGCATATCATAAATGCTACAATGTTTTGTACTTTAGGCAAGAACAAAAAAGTGTGGCCTAAAGTAAAATAAATTGTGGGCAAAACTTTAGACCATACTTTAGTTACGGTTTTCAGGCCATGATTTTTTTTTTCAAAATGGTTGTCTTAGATTGTTACAATAAGCCACAATTTTCTATCAATGTTTACGCCACACTTTTTTCAATGTTGTTTTCTCTTTAGATATCACGATTTTTTAACAGTACAAGAAAAAGTGTATTTACCTACAACATAAATAATAATATTATTATTATAATTAATATATTATTAATAGTAATAATATTATTAATAATAAGGGTTATAATAATATAAATAATATTAATAATAATACAAATATTAAGAGTAATACTACCAGTAATATTCATAATAATAATAATAATAACAAAAACAACAACAATATAAGTAATAATCATAATAAACCTAAGTATTTTAAATAATTTAATTATAAAATTAAGATAATTTTTTGTCACACTTTTTGATTTGTTGGTTACTCATCATTATAAGCTATATTAAAAAATTGTGATTTGAACCATCCACATTTTATGACCCAAACTTTGTATGTTTGCATCAAATTTTCTTTATTTTAGGCCACACTTTTATAATGCGGTTTATTCTTTTTTTAAAAGGCTACTCCTCAAAACTATGGCTTAAATATTCATGACTCGAAAAAGTTGACATGTAGAAATTCATAAGCCACATTTGTAATAGTGTGGTCCTTTTCACCTTTAGGCCACATATATTTGTCTATGGCCAACTTAAAAAGTCATGGTTTTAACTATCTACTTTGTAACTCATACTTTATAAGTTTAGACCACATTTTCATTATTTTAGGCCACACTTATTTATTGTGATCTACTTTTTTATAAATGTCATGCCACAAAACTGTGGCTTAAACATCCAAGCTCCAGAAACTATGGTCTCTTATGGTCCATAAGCCACTTTTACAAAAGTGTGGCATTTTTCACCTTTAGGCCACAATTTTCTATTTGTGACCAACTTTAGTGTTGCCTAAAGTGATAAATGGTGTAGTGAAAACAATGAATAAAATAAGAAGGGATTTTTTTTTTGAAACATTGAGCCTTATTTTTTTAATGTAATAAATTTTTTATTAATAAAGGGTATTTGTTGTAACCAGGGTCAGGATGGGGACAATGATGAAAAAAATATAATTGTATTTCTTTTTAGGAAATAAACAAACAGAGGAGTTGTCACCATAATTTATTATGGAAAACTATAAAAAAGCTAAAGATAAGGGAATGATCTAAGAAATTAGATTAGGGTTCGAGAGTCGGTTACATGTAGGGAAGGTATTAGCACCCTACAACGCCCGTTCCAAGACGATACCTTTAATAAAAAAAAGTAAAATGAGTGTGGTTTTTTTTAAATGTTTATTTTCCCAAATAAAAAAGAAATAGAAGAGCAAGAAAAATAAAGAAAATATATATTTTTTATTTTGGGCCTGACAATGATTAACCTTACTCCTATGTATTTCTATTTATAATGAAAAATCAGGATTTATATAGTTCTAGATAGAAAAAAAAGTGTTTGTTGGTGTTGATTTTTTTCTTCATTTTATATTTATTTTTTATTTTTTAAAATTTGATATTTACAAAATTTAATTTTTTTTATATTTTTATAATTTTTAGAGTTTTTTAGGATTTTATAAATTTTTAAAGCTCAAGATAGTGCAAATGGAATTATACTTGAGTAACCTCCTGATCTCCACTCTAATTCTAAGTGGCTTTTACTGTGAACGACTTTTTGTTGTAAAATGCTTTTGTTCTGAATGACCTTTTGTGATATGGGTTTTGGTTGGAAGTTGTCGAGTACCCTTCACAATATCGTTTAAACAATCATAATCTTTCAGAACTATGTATGTCTTAATTTTTCACCAGTTATGGATGAAAATACGTAAGAGCAAGGTTCATCGTTGTCAGGTCCTTTAACTTAAAAATTATTCTGTGTTCTAATTTGTAATTTTCTGTTTTATTTCAAGAAAATAAGCATTCTATTAAGCCACATTTGTTTTATCCATTTAGTTAAAGGTACTGTCTTAGGACAGACGTTGTGGAGTGCTAATAGCTTCTCTACACGTAACCGACTTCCGAATCCGTCTCTCTTTCGCAGACTACCTTTCTTTTTTTTTTTTTTGTTTTCTATAGTTTTTTCCATAATAAAATATGGTGGTGACTCCTTTTTCATTGTTATCATTTGTCCGTCGTCTTCGACGAGGTCATGACAAGTAGGCTAGATGAAATGCGAATTGTTTATTTTGTAGGATTGTAAAGAATAATGAACAATCAGTATTTGATGAAAACAACAATGGTGCAACTTCATATAAAGAAAATTTCATCCCTTAAAGGGAAAGATCTGGGTGGAACAAATAGAAACTGCCCAAGTTTTATCATATAAGGATGACGATGAAGTTTGAATGAAAAGTGACTTTGTTTTTTTCATGAGGTGGACAGAAAGGATTGCCTTATTGTAGCTTTCTTCTCTGTTGATTTACCCTTAGTTGGCTTATTGATTGATAAAAGCAAATCCTTTTTCTATCAGAGGCATTTCAATCATCCTTTTTTTTTGACACGTATCATCAGTCACATCTTTTGTTGCAAGGTTAAGCTTTATAAAAATCATGGCAATCATTCTTCAATTTATATCCAATTTATTAGGCTTGTAACGTGGCCAGGGGCTACAAGATTGTGAAGAAATGAATATAAAGGCTAAAAATTGTTTGTGGGTTTATACTATTTGAAACGAGGATCATCAACCAAGTGATGTGAAAAACATTCAAGGTTTTTATCAGCATTTCGTCATTTTTTCTTTTCTTCATTTATCTTTTCATCTTTCTCTTTTTTTTATCACATTGTGATCACATTTCTTATTACGAATTCACATCATTCTTTGATGGCCTTCTTCAATTTGATTCTTAGGTGCTTTTGACATATACCTTAAATATAATGATGATCCTTATTTAGGGTATTTTGAAAGGAAATATATATATATACATATATATATTGCCTCAAAAAGAGGTGTAATAGATTTGTAATTTTTCTTTTGAATGAAGAAACATAGCCATATATCACTTTGATTCCTGATTGCTTAATTTTCGAAGAGATTAACAGTGAAACAAAATTTGATGATTTCAAACACAAGTCGTTTTTTCTTTCTTTTTATATTTTTTTTTATTTTTCTCGTCCTCTCTTTTGCTTAGACAACCCTTGCGGGTTTTCAGTCTAACAGACTTTCTATTTTCTTTTTGTTCAGATTATTTTAGTTTCCCCTGATAGATTGGAGAACAAATTTTCAACTGAGAAGACCCATCATTTATGCCTTAGTGTGATATTTTGCTATCTCAGACAATTGTGATATCAGCTAGGGCAAATCCTTTCATTTTGGGGGATGAGGAAAGGTTAGAAGGTGTCAAGCAACATGCATGAAAATGCTTTAATGGAAAAGCCAATATTTACTCCTTATTAAAACATCAAGCTTAAAAAGGTGTTCAGTATCCCTAATTTTTAATTATTTTTCATCATATCATGAACTCAAAAATCATATCAAAGAAAATAATTGACTCAACTTGTGACAACACTTTTCTCTTCTTTATTTTTTATCTTTTCCCTAAATCATCAACATACCACAAACTTAATATGGAAGGCAAACAAATTTGAAATTTTTATAGTGCAAATTTTTCAAAATTTAATTTCTTGATTTTTTTAATGGAAAAGAAACATTGTGGAATGAAATATGAATGCATTTCAAGATGTATGATGTATGAAAAACTAATTATATGTATGCATGTGACAACTTATGGATGAACGTTGTGCATTATGCAAGGTGGTATGAGAATGCAAAAAATTTATGAATTTGAAAATTATATATATTGTATAATTAATGTATGAATGAAGACAAAATGAAGATTCACGCTTATATGTATAATACTAAGTAACATGATATGTAACTAACAGTGCAATCGACATGGCTAAATAACAATGATAAACAATACATGCTTGTACCTCAAGGGATACTTATTATGTGGATGCAAATGTAATACACTTATGGGTATGTACAAGCAAATGGTGAGGGATACAGGAGTTCAAAAATCTCCCTTTGTTCCCTAAACATGGTTCAATGTTGTGGTGCTTAATGATCTAGGGCATTATATGTGTACTCACATAGGATGGCTCCTAATTCCTAAAGTATAACGCCACTAGAGCTATGACTCACTTCACTGCATTACTCACAACAGTTGGTAGCCAACTTGGTGTGAGCATACAAGTGAAGCGAACAGACTCTAATTGGGGTTCTCACAATAGCCAAAATGGGAAGTACATTCTCATTGACACTACTACATAATGTTAAAATAGGTTTAGGCCGAGTTCAATAGGTGGTGAATTGAACTTTCTACACTTTTCGCAAAAATAACTTTTATAAAAATGTTGACTGAAAGATATTAAAGATTGGATGAAAGTTCTTTATTAAAAATACTAAACAATGATATTATGAAGTTCACAGTAAAAGATCAAACAAGATCAATCAATTGAAATATTAACTGAACTAGAAACAATAATAGTCAATTTACTGGAATCGCAGAAGCAATCAGCTTATCACAAAGCACACAAACAAACAATAACAACAATTGACTGAAACCAGAAAGTAAACCAGACTAGTCTAGAACCAGTCAATCAATATAGTATCAGACACAGAACCGAAAGTAATTTGTTGAATAAAATTGTGTTTTAGAATAGACCAGCAATAATCAGATGAGCAATATCGGCAACAAACTGAAGATAACTGACACATAAGAGTTCAGATTAAAGACAACACAATAAACATTACTTGTTTCAACAAAAACTTGTTTCCAGAAATTAAACCAATTAAATAGTGAGTATATAAAACAATAAGCACTCTAGTATTTTCAAAACCAGGTTCAGTTGATTATTTAGAAGAAATAACAGTTTTAGAACCATACAGAAATACCAGCAGAACAAACAATCAATTACGTGCGTAAACAGTTAATTGTTAATTGAATGAGCAATAACAAAAGTGATAAGTGTTCAAGAAGAGGGAAAGAAAGATCAAGAACACCAAGATTTATAATGATTCACCTTCCTCAAGGGCTACGTCAACTAGCAAAGAGTTTCCACTATAAAGATCAATAAGATCAGTTTATAGCAATACAAACTTCTTACAACCCGCAAGAAACCACTATTCCCAACAGTAAACAACTTATTGCACACCACAACAACTCAAACACTATGCATAAACCACTGCTCCCTATAGTAAACAACCTACTGTACCCTATAGCAGTTGTCAAACCAATGCAGAACCCTCTGCAATAAACCAGTTACAATTACAAACCCTATGTAAATTGTAACAACACACTCTCAGTATAAAGATGATCAATAATATAACAAATACAACAGTGATTCTACTCAACATATTACAAATTAAATAAGAATAGAGTAGAACACTTAGCTCTGGATCAAGATCACAATTTCACGAATTCAAACTCAAAGCAAGGCTCCAACATCAATATTCTTGATGTTCTTCTTGATGAAAATTGAATGTCAAAAGTATTTGCATTTTTTCTCTCTTGAAAATTTCACAAGTATTCGCTCAAATGACTTTGGTTATTTGAAAACACGTGCTTGCCCTTTATATAAGAAAATTGATTATTAATTATGTCAAAACTTCAATTAATTGTACCAATCGTTCAATCAATTGAATTCCTCTGTGACTTAGAAGAAAATTTATCAAGTTCTGATTCTGAAAATAGTTTACCGAATTCCTTTCTGAAATAATTTTTCAAAATCTGAATTGGCCTTACCTAAAACCTTTTATTAATTTGATTATGCAAAATTAATTTTGGAACTTACTATGAATTATTTATCATGCAACTTATGATTTTCACTACAAGAAAAAGTTAAATTTTTGACAGAATTTTATCAGCGGAACTTTATCCGTCGGTAAAATATCATTATCAATGATTTTATCGACGGATTTCTGAGTCTGTCGGTAATTACCGACAGATTCAAAAATCTGTCAGAAATCCGTCGGTAATTACCGACGAACTCAGAAATTCGTCGATAAATTTACATACAATCAATTTACCGACAAATTTTGGATATTTCCGATAGATTTGTCTCGTTGGCAATTTTTTTTTTTTTTTTTTTTTTTGTAGTGTTTTGAACCAAAAACTAAACTCTCTCTCACACACAACCTAATTCTAGGACCAAAACTCCACAAAGCTTTATAAGTCTTCTCACAATCCACATTGCTAGCTATGATCCTTTATAGATTTCATCCTTTTGTTGGTTTCATCAAATCATATAGCAACTCTTGGTGCTAACACATAACCCCTTCTAATTCTAAGTTTTCTTAGACCTGGGTATAGGTCCCCACTCACGATATGCAATAGTAATACTGTGTGTCTGAAGGGAGAAAAATGTATACCCATCGTCCCCACTTGCAAAACAACTAGAAAAAAATATTTCAAGCAGATACAACATGTCTTCTACCCTAGGGTTTAATATTTCAACAACAATAAAATAACAATCACATATAAAAAGAAAGATAACAATAAAGATTTGTAAATCACACTCATTTTTACTTATTCAATTAAATTGGCCCTATTCTCAAAAAGCGTCCTCACTGGAGTTGTCATTTGTCGCAATCGGGGTCATTATGGAGGTGGGAAAGAGAAATATAAATAATTTTTTTTGAAAAAAACAAACAAATAGAGGGGAGTCGCCACCATAGTTTGTTATGGAAAACTATGAAAAAATCAAATATAAAGAAATGGTCTACAAAATCAAATAAGGGTCTGGGAATCGGTTACGTGTAGAGAAGATATTAACACCCTACAACGCCCATCTTAAGACAATACCTTTAGTCAAATGAGCAAAAAGAGTGTGGCTTTTTATAATGCTTATTTATCCAGAAAAAAACAAAAATACAAGTAAAAACAAAAAATATACTTTTTTATTCTATTTTGGGCCCAACAAGAATTAACCTTGCTCCTACGTATTTTTATCCATGATGAAAAATCGGGGTTTACGTAGTTCTAGATAAAAAAAAAGTGTTTGTTGAGGTGTCTTTTTGGATATTTGATATTGTTACATTTTCATATTTTTTAGAATATAAGATAGCGCGAGTGACTATTCACGATATCCTTGACAAATCATACCGTTAGCAGAGATAGTGAAACCTATTTATTTTTTAGAAAACATTTTTTATATATGTTTTCAAAATTATATTGAGTATAAGATTATGTGAACGAGTTTACAAATACCCAAATAATTATTTTTTTATTTTTAAAGTTTCGTACTAAATATCGTATGACACATACGACAATTTTGATATCTAATATTATTTATGAAATGCCAAAACTTTCTTAAAAAGAACAAAAGATCAAAGTGGTTTATTTATGAGAAAAAGATTGCAAAACATTTAATAAAAATATTAGGTAAAATGCATAAGTTCAATATTTATTATATATGTTGTTTAAAAAAAAAAATAAGCAATGCTAGTGGATAAGCAAATAAAATGTGATGTGAAAATAAAAGAAGAAAGATGCAAATAATGATGCAAAGGGTTGTTGTGTTGTTTTTTTCTTGTCTTTTTTTTTCATTTGAATGATGATATAGAAATTGAAATTGAGTAGGAGATGAAATAAAATAAAATTATACCTCAACCACATTATATGGTACTTACAGAAGTCAAACGATCACCTTAGCCTCAACATATCACACCATGGCTGATCTCCATGGGCTAAGCTCCCCGTGGTTGAGTACATGTGTCTGATCTCTGTGGCTAAGCTCTCAAAGGCTGATCTCCATGGGTTAATCTCCATAGGTCGAGCTCCTCGAGGCCTAGCTCTAGAAGGTTGATCTCTATGGGTCGAGCTCCCTAAGGTTGAGCTCCATAAGTCCGATCTTATGGTTGAGCTCCAGATGGTTAATCTCTATCGCCTGATCTTCATAGGCCAAGATCCCCGAGGCCGAGATCTAGAAGGCTGATCTCCGTGGGTCAAACTCCCTCAGGTGGAGCTTCATAACCTCGATCTTTGTGGTTGAGTTCTAGAAGACCAATATCTATGGCCAAGATCGAGAAGACCAATCTCTTGGCCAAGCTCTCCAAGGTCGATCTCCCTAAGGTTGAGCTCCAAAAGGCCGATCTCCGTGGGCAAATCTCCAAGGGTCGAGCTCCCCGAGGCCGATATACATAAGGTCAATCTCACTATGTTTGATCTCCAAAAGTTCGATCTCCTCGAGGTTGAGCTCCATAATTCCAATCTCCATGGCCGAGCTCTCCGAGGCTGATCTCCGTGGGCTGATCTGAATAGGTCAAACTTTCTGAGGCCTATCACCATAGCCCGAGCTCCTCGAGGTCGATCTTCATAATATGAATCTCACTAGGGTCGATTCCTCCAAGACTAACTTCCCCAAGGTTGATTCTCCTAGGGACAACCTCTTCAAGGCGACCTCCCCAATATGCTTGTAAAAGTACTTAGTTAGTGATTGGCAAAGAATGATCAGTCATGCTGACGCGGATGACAACGAGTCGTTAACTTTGAGGAATTCAAGAAAATAATTTCTTGCTCTTGAAATCAAAGTGACTCTATTGTTAAAAGATTACAAGAAAGCTTTCATCACTAATTAAGTCAATTGGAGTTTTTCATCATTTATCATTTGACATGGTGCACAATTCTCATGTGGAGATCCAATCCCATTAGTTGTACACTTAGGCACAGAACCAACATTCGTTGGCTATATCTTTCACTGTCAACTCAATATAGGACACATGGATGGTTGCTTTTCATCTTGAAATGTCTTGGTGCTAAAACTCCAATGAGCTTAGAGTAGGAAGTTTTTCACATGTTGGATGGGATCTTGGCAAAAGCAACAATCTTGTTACTAGTATCTTGAAGCTTTCTCTAAACCTCTTGAATATCTTTCACGAAGAGTGTTGTTAATTCATTGGAATACCCACTTTACATGCCATCTGATGTAAATAGCTTTCATCCCTATTTATGAGAAAGTTGCTCATATTGTGAAGAGTATTTTTGACCATCATTTTTCAATTATAAAAAGAGGAATTGCTAAAAGAATACAATGTTGCAGCAAAGGTATGAAGACGACATCTGATGTCACAGATCTAGGCAATCCAACATCGCGGATCAAGGAAATCTGAGGTCACAGATCAACGTCATCCGACGTCATAAATCACAACAATCTGACGACATAGATCAAGACAATCTGACATCATGGATCAACACGACCCAATGTCTCGGATCAACCTCATTTAACGTCTTAGATTAAAGTAATTCGATTAAATAAAGAACGTTGAAAAATGAGCGAACCACTGATTGAAAGATCAAATTTGAATATGTTAAGCCAAACATTATGAATCACAATAAGATATTATAATGATGTTATTTGTTGATTATTCTCAACCAACGATTCCTCTTATTTTAGTTATAGTCTAACTTCTCACATTAGAAAATAAAATATTAAAGTGTATGTTTAGGAAGGTTCTGACAAGGAAAGCCTTAGTAATTAAGCGTGTTGGTTGGTGACCCACATCTCTTTCTTAGAACTTACCTGGTGTACTAGTTTACATCCCAATGTTGTTGGCGTTGATGAAGATGCACTTGACTTGGATATTTAATGAAGAAATTTCATGAAACATTGGAAGATTTAATGGAAGATTGCTCTGGTGCCTTGGTTGGGGTAGCATAGAGTGCCTTAGGTATAGTTTGGATTTGTTTCATTTCATTCCAACATCTCCATGCAAAAAACTCAAATTTGCTCAAGTGAAAAATCTTTCTCAAAACTGGTTTTATGATAAAACGTGTTGCAGAACAAAAGAATCAACTATTTCTGGAAAGCATTTAGTTGTCTTTGTGCTGAAGGAAAAACAACCGATTTTTTTTCAAAAATAATCGATTATTTTTCAAAAATAATCGATTATTTTTACTTGACAATGCAGATTTCACTATATAAACCTGCGGGCAGCGCATTTTTACCTACGGATTTCATTTTCTAAGAGTTTGAAAATAATTTCAAAAGTCAATTTGAGAGTTCTTTGCAGAAAATCCTTCAAGATTTGAGATGTTGATCAAGATTGGAGCAAGATCATCTTTGATTCTCATTCTTGAGTGGGATTTTTCTTGTATTTGATTGGGGGAGCATCTAGCGGTTGTTCGCTTCACATATAAGTGATTCTTTTTGTACTAAGATTGGTTTAAGGCTACTGTGTTGTGATCTTGAGTGTTGTAATTCGAAAATCATATGTTCTTTGGTAGAATTATACTTGAATAGGGTGTTTGAGTATAGTTTGTGGTGAAATTCTTTGTAATTTTGTTTGTGCATAGTATGTTTGCGTAGTACACTACAGTAGGGTTCTGCATTTTGGAGTAGGAATCTATATCTTTTGTGGTAGGATTCTGCATAAGGGTAGAATAAATCTTGTAGGGTTCAATATTGAATCTTGGTTGTGTATTTGTGTGTAAACTTAGTCAGCAAGCAAATGATTTCAAAATTTATGCAATTAATGTCAAGCATGTAAACATTGTTTACCCTTTGACCAACAAGGTGAGTCTACTTGGAATCTGCACTGGATATGAGACATATCTCTGGTTGACACGTGACCTGCATATGCCCTTGTCACATATTTGGCTAATACTTATAAGATTTGTTTTAGGCCTTCAACTAGCAGCACATTTTGTATGATCAAGTTGCCTTTAACTTCTATATCACCACAGTCAATTATCTGTCTCTATTGTTGTCTCCATAGGTGACAAATCCTCTATGCTTTATCACTAGTTCAGTAGCAAAGATGCATCCCCTTAGAACATCCACAGTCCAAGTACCAAAGCTTTTTGTGGGCAGCATCTTTGTCCTACAAAATAGATTAATGGATGAAGGTTTGTACCCTATTAATTTCGGTTCCAGAACTGTCATGACTACCTTTTGCTATCCACCTTACAAGGCCATTTGGAATATCAAAGAGTCTAACTCAACAGTTTCTAGCAGTATGACCTTTATGCAAGCAATAAAAGCACGTTTGAAAGGGTGAAGTGTGCTTGCTACTATGTTTGAAAAAGCTACTGAATTTTCTGGTTTTCTTTTTGAACATAGGTTTCTTTCCAATTCCAGCTTTATCAAACCCACAGTTTTGGGAACCTAAAACAACATTTAAATTTGTAGTTCCCAAGACAAGCTTTGAAGATATTTTCACAAGATATTTTATCTTAGCTTACAGCACATCACAATTTTCACACTTGGCTGGTTTGAAGATTCAGCCTCAAAGTTAGAAGACTGGAAAATCATGTTCAAGTGTTTAAAACCAGTTTTAACATTTTCTAGTTCTTCTTCCAATGAGTTGACTCTCTTTTCCAGCCAATTGTTCAAACCTTTCAACCTATTGTTTGCAAGTGGCAATCTGTTTGCTTCATCATGTGTTTTGAAAAAGGCTTGAAGTAATGTACTATAGTTTTCTTGATTCAAAGGAATACTTGAGCTAGCGTTGCTTACCTCTGATTGCTCATTAGCCATCAAGCATAGATTAATCTCCTATTCCTCCTTTGATGAAGAGCTGGTTGTTGAATCATTTTCATCCCAGGATATGTAGGCTATTTTTCCTTTGTTGTGTTTGTTGAATTTCTTCTTTTCCACAGGCTTTTCTTTGTGAGTCAGGTTTGGACATTCCATCTTGATATGTCCCTACTTCCCACATCCAAAACAAGTAAAGTTAGCAACATTTGAATCAGTTTTCTTAGTATACCTTTTAGATTTCCGATTCTTCTCTTTTCCCTTCTTCCTTAGGAATTTGCTGAACTTTCTTGATAGCAGGTTCAATGTTTCAACTTCACTATCCTCACTGCAATCAGTTTCGCTTTCTTCTCCTAGAGCAGCAGTTTTGAGTACTATTCGTCTTGCTTTTCTTTCTTCAATTACCTGCTCCTCGAATCTATTCATCTCAAGCTCATGTTCGCTGAGTTTTCTGAACAGTGCAGTTGTACTCAATGTGGTAAGATCTCTCATCTCTAATATGGCAGTGACCTTAGGCTGCCAAGTTCTGTTAAGGCACTTCAGGACTTTTATGTTGAGCTCCTCCTTGTCAAAGGTCTTTCCCAGTCCAATGAGATGATTCACTATATGTGTAAATCTTTTCTACACATCTGCAACGGTTTCTCCATCCTGCATAATGATCGATTCATACTCCTGGATTAAGGCATGCTTTCTCACCCTTTTCACATCACTGGTTCCTTCATGAGTCACATCCAAAATGTCACACATTTCCTTTGTTGAGAGACCCTGAAAAATTCATCCAAAATCAAAGCTGAAGTTATAATGTTCTTAGCTATACAATCAAATTGAGATTTCTTGCTCTCAGAATCACTCCATTCAGACCAAGGCTTATCAATAGTTTTACCATCAATCACAGTTTTAGGCATATAAGGACCATTCACAATTGCATCCTATACACCATGATAAAGATTAAATGAACATTTTCATTCTGATTTTCAAAAAAAGATAATTGACCCCACTGAATAAAGGAGTCCTGTTTATAGAAGCATCCTTTGCAAAAGGCAGCTTCCCCTCAGCCATAGGATGGAAACTTGAATAACTTTCAAGACTTAGCTCTTGATACCAATTGAAAATGTGTTTAGGTTGAGTTCAAGAGGGGGGTTGAACTTTACAAAATTTTTGACTTTAGAAAGCAATGAAAACGTTTTTAGCCAAATGAAAGCTTTCACAAATCTCTGAGATCAATGATACAAGGTGCAACACAAGAAATGAATCGATTTAGGCACGAATAAGCTGATTTATTTTATGGTAGAGTGAGCAAAAATTAGAATTACTTACAATGAAATAGACTAGGCACAACATAATCAAAGTAGAGATAAAATAAGTAATATGTGATACAAGTGATCAAAATACACAAGTGCAAGATTCAATTAATGATCAATGCAAATCAAATGACAAGATATGCATTAGCAAAGAAGGCAATGAACACAACTGCAGAGGCTACTCAATGTTTGTCCAACATATTGGTTTAATAAATGTTTCAAAGCAAGCACAACAACAAGCACTATAATCAATAAAAACATAGATACAGTGGAAAGATTAAATGAAAGATAACTCTATATCACCAAACAAGAACCATTATGCAGAACTGCAAATAAGTGTTTATAGTTGCACATAGAACAAACCAATTTTTTAAACCAACAGATTATGCAGAAAACAAAAACCAGATGAAGAACAATATCAAAGAATCAAATATGAATCTAATTTATACAAGCAAAGAAACCAATTATACAGCAAAATAGTTTAGAGATCGCAGAACAAATATCGTGTAATTGAGACAATGAAAATGTTCATAATTGTAAAATAGCAAGGTTATATACGCACACAACTAATTCTCTGAAAAACCAGAATGAAATAGTGTTGTAAAACAAATCTTTAAATCAGCAGAGTTCCCTAATTCAGTTTAAAGATTCAAAACAAAAAATGCTATGAAAAGGCAGTGTAATAGAACAATAAGATAACAAATTTATAGGTGCAATTCTAACAAAAACAGTTTTATACAATTGCAGTACAACAACAAAGAATCAAATGGCAAACTGTAGAATTACCAATGTGAGATAGTTGTGCAGTAAGAATGACTAGAACAGTGTATAATTAAGTAAAATGCACACATAAGGATCAAGAGAAATACACAAGGCAATTACATTTGTTCACCCTTCCTCAAGGGCTACATCCAGTCTTTCTTGCAACCTTAGCAAGAAAAATTTGACTAACAACACTCAATTGTACACAATTACAATCAAGAACACTTCTTGCACCCTGCAAGATTACAATTCACCACTGAATTTTAGAACTAATACCCTACAACCCCAAACAATTCAAATTACAACAATCCTAAAACCTATAGCATCACCAATACCTAATTTAATCAATCAATTACAATTATTCAAACCAAGAACACAATATTTGAATCAAAATGGGTACAAGAATTGAGTATAGTAACCCCTTGATTTTCCAATGAAAGTGAGTCTGTGCAAGGGCTTGAAGAACTCTAATAGCACAGTACAATTTCAAGATCTTTTTTCTTCAAGAAAACTTCTTTAAACTTTGAAAAACCAAGCAATCTTTTTCTCTCATAATTATTGACACACTTGTTCACAATTCTACTATATGTATTGTTTTCGTAAATCACTCGAAAAGCCCCAGGTATTTAAAACTTGAAATACTAAAACTGTTTTTCATAAAAAATTAACTCAGTTATGTGGAGAACGTGAATAAGTCAATTTCGTCAAAATGGAATCAGTTTATTTTCTGCTCAAACCTGAATTTTCGAAAATAATCTTTCTCAAAAGCTTTTGCTTAGTTTTGTTACTTGTTTTTAAGTATGTCTTAATTGTTCCACTGAGTTTCTTCTAAGCTTTGCATATGTTTACCTTCACCTTCAATCACAATCACTCACATCCACTAAGACAAGGCCTAAGTCTTCATCTTTAGCTTCCATGCTTTGCTTTGCCTTTGTCCAAATGCTTGACTTCATCAAATGTTGAATCCTTTGAGATTCTTAACAGAATTTAGTGAAATCTTTGCATAGTTGTGCAAAGGACTAGATGTAGCTCTTGAGAAAGAGTAAACTAGTATAAAATCCTTGTGTGTTCCATTCTCCCTTGCTGCATTTACATTCATGAACCATTTAAACACCAATTCTATTTTACTGGTATAAATAGCTTGTTAAAATTGAAAAACAGTGATTGTTTTTCTGAACAACAACTTAAATCCAATTCTGGCAGCAGAATCAATTAACTGAAATTGGTTTTTAATCAATTGTTTTTCTGGAAACTTTGTGAAATTGATCTTGTATATGTTTCTAACTTAAATACTTAGTTTTATCAATTGGATATACTCATTTTCGCTCAGAATCTGTGTGCCATTTTTCCGTTTTTTATATTTTTACTTAATATAAACATATAGTGTTTTGAAATCTTGCACACTATTGTTCTAAAATTGAACATAATTGATATACTTCTTTTAATTCTTCTTTATACAAATTGTGTTTGATTAGAATTGAAAAGTCATTCTTTCCCATTTGTGAAAAACTGGTCCTGTTTTGTCAGCACTATTGCATAAACCATTTCCACAACTTTGCTTTAAAGCTTTTAGCCAACTATTTTCTAGTTTTAGCTAGATATATTCTGGGCAGAAATCTTGATCATTTCATCCTTGCACTGCCTTTGTATAAATCTGTGTTGTGAAAGGATTTCCTAAGAGTTTTACTGGTTTTGCTTTAAAATTGTAACTGGTTGAGAAAATTTAATTGGTTCAAATCATATTTTAGCTAATAGTTTTTCTGCTAGAATTGCTGAAATATTTCTAAGTGTTGGAGAGCAATTTTTAATCAACTGATTTACAGTTTACTATGTTACTTCTCAGTTTTAATTCTGCCAGAAATATTGAATTAGCTGTTTTGACATTTTAGCTAACTGTTTTTACTGGTTGCACACAATTATTCCATTTTAGCTTATTGTTTTGACACTTTAATTGACTCTTTTGTGTATTCTTTGATTGGTGATCATTGTTTCATAAAAATACTCATTCTTTCTCCCTTGATTTGTAAAAATGATTAATAGTTCAATTCACCCTCCCTCTTGAACTTCGGCCAACATATTTTTCAACAATTGTCTTAATAACCAATAATAAGTGCTAAAGAAAAAAAAAACCCAACCTAAAAAATATGATTAGATCAAAATAATCTGATGAAAACTTACAGAACTATAAAACTCATTTATCCATCAACTAGGTCGACCTGTGCCTCAATCATAAGTTCTAAGCTTTGAGGCCTCATGTACCCAACTGCATATTAGTATCAGATTCAATCAAATATGATGTACTTTAATCTCATTAAATATACTTTATGATGATTGATTTTATGACAAATATTCTATTATCATTCACCATAATTTCTATAGAAATAACTCAACCTTGGCTCTAAGAAGGCTTACGAAGAGAAACTACTCTTATACGGAGTACACACTCAATCTCATATCTTTGTACTTATATTTCTCTAAAAGTTCTTACTAACTTGAGCATCAAAAAATCTTTTGCAGGTAGATCCACTGAGTACTTCATCAGCAAGGCTATACAATCATTGTAAGACAGGATATAGCTTGGTCAAAACTCAGTTTCCTCAAAGTCAACTATACTCCACCTGAGAAGGCTTTAACACAATTTAGGTAAGAACACCAACAATTCCTTTTGTTAATGAACCTAGGTGACAAAGGTACACATTTTGGGCTAATGGTGCTGGGGCCAAGAGAGGACCATAATATACGGAATCAATCTTACACAGTACACTAACTGCGATACCAACAACAAAGTAAATTCAACATAAATACCATGCTCCATATCTAATGCTCTGTGGGCATCTGGTATCAAAATATCTGTAGGTCTTACAATGAATTGTGAACGTCTAAGGAGAGATTACAACAAAGACTGGGTCTGCTAGCTTTTGGGAATGCTCCTCAGCTCTCGTTCAATCTAATTAATCATTATTGGCCTTTTTCTATATGATATAAGGAATACATCTAATTTTAACATTTTATTAAAAAAAAAAAGAATTATCAGGAAATACTTATTAGATTAGTGATGTTCATAGATCGAAGAAAGGGTGCATTGCACAACAATTTTTTAATTTTGCACTTAAATCTTTGCTTCCAATTTAAATATTAAAAAATTACTTTGTACACCATAATCAATGTAGAATTTATATTTTTTAACATCAGTTATAACGTAAAAAGTGAATTCACTAGTAGAAAATTAGGTTTCTACATCGACAATACAACGTCAGTTAAATCAAAATCCGATATTGCCAAAAATGCGGTGGCAATTTTGTAATTAAATGAACATCATAACGTCGGTTTACCGCTTAACTGACGTTGGAATACACACATGACGTCGGTTAACCCATATAACCGTCTTCGAACAAACTGTAAAACTTTAAATTTTAAATTTTAACTTTTTTTCTTTTGGCGCTGATTGCACAACGTCGATTGAGAGGGGCCAACGGACATTGTGGGAGGGTTTCATGATGTCGGTTATAGCCCAGTAACCGACGTCGTGAGTGCCGTAATAAAGATTTGGGTAAATTGGGGCTGAAAGAGGGTAATTTTAGGGTTTAAATGACGTCGATTGGGTGTTTTTAACCGACGTCATGGAGCACAACGTCAGTTAAGAGGTGGGAACCGACGTTGTGCTCCTTCCTTATTTTTCCAGCGCACCTTTTCTCCT
>Ga0209700_100873_pt1 | contig 60648 bp, 32 predicted proteins | sample SiratroredBW_FD_187528 | JGI IMG/M metagenome (GOLD analysis project Ga0209700, IMG submission 187528) | Root nodule microbial communities of legume samples collected from California, USA - Siratro red BW (SPAdes) (version 2) | ecosystem: Host-associated > Plants > Roots > Nodule | place: USA...
AAATCTTGATATTTATATCTTAAGTAATGTTGAGAATATTACTTTACTAATACAGGTTTTATTTTAGCTCTCATTGGCAGCTGATGATTGTGTGTCCTGCGGATAACACAATTGTTTGGTTATGTTTGTTGCATAAGAAGCCATCGAACGAAATGAAACAAATTGTACAAAGGTATCATTTAATTAACTTTAATTAATATATATCACTCTTTCATGTATACATAGACAATTTACTAAATAACTTGGATTTTAGTGCAATGAATGTTTGTAGGGTTTTTGGCGGAAGATCATCATCCACAACCCAAAACCTTCGGTGGATACATGCTAAGGTAATTAACTTTAAGTTTAATTATCTGTATTACAATTAGCTATATAATTCAAATTTATGATCAATGAACTTGAATTACAGTGCAATAAGCAAAGAGGAAGTTGGGAATGTGGATATTACGTTATGCATTGGATGAGAACTATAACAAGAGCTGCGATCATGAATTCTTGGGAGCATGTAAGTAATTCTTTTATAAGTTTATAATATATGTCAAATGTTTGTTAATTTTGAAATTCTAAGACTAAACTTTGCACATTTATTTTAGGTTTTTATAGATACAGAGCCATTGGCAAGGTCTGACATAGAAGAAGTTCAACAAGAATGGGCAAAGTTCTTTCTTAAAGTTAGAAATACATCTTAGTATTAGAAGTTTTCTTAATGTATTACAAGATCATTTTAGTGTACATTGCTATGTATATTATTTGTTGGACTGTTTCTGAATTAAATTATATGAACTGAAAATGAATTAAATCTGGTTTCTGGAACTGTTTGTAGGTTGGGTAGTAGCTAATTTAATATGTTTCTTTAAAAAAAACACACATACAACGTCAGTTAAGGTAAAAAATGACGTTGTGAAGGACTCACCACGTCGTTTTTGACCATAACCGACGTGGTGATTAATATTGTAATTATTTTAAGAAGTTGCACCACGTCGTTTTTGGGACAAAACCGACGTGGTGCAACTCCTTAAAATAATTATAATATTAATCACCACGTCGGTTTAGTTTTCTTAACCGACGTAGTGAGTTCAATCACCACGTCAGCTGTTAAATCGACGTCTAATTCAGCGTCTCCTAAGTCGAAAACTGATAAAAAAAAACGAAGGCTATTTTTTTACTAGTGGACTTTTCTAGTCCGACAATTTTTTTCCTTTAATATAAATTATCTTGGTCATTTATCTTGCTAAAAGAACATCTTATCTTCCGAATCAAATTTTCACTTTATATTCTCGTTAAATCAATTTTCTTCTATTCATTCTCCACACATTTTCCTAGTATGTCTTCACCATCTAAATTCATGACATATCTCCTTTCTTTTCTCTATGTGAATATGCCCAGTATAATACCGTATCTCTAAAATATGTTTCTTATTTCTGATTGCTCAAAATTTATTGAAAAAATAGGGAAAGAAATGAGTTTCTCCATGTGCTTTGGATGGACCAATTAGGTAGCAAAGTTTGGTTGTCCCTCGGGGATCATGCAAGGTGCGCTCTTTTTCCTGATGTGTCAATCACTTGAAAGGTGGGTTTTGTGTAATGAAGGAAAGAGCATGTCCATGTCCCCATGTGTCTCTACTCATTGTGCATAAACAGTGATGTAAACAACATAAAAGTGGAGTAGCACGAAGATAACACTTAGCACACACACTCTCATTTTCCTATATACCCATTGGTTATATGGTTCCAATGATGAAACACGTGGTGAAAATGGGTAGGGACCTTGATGATGACCAGACACATAAGGACAATGTCTCCAAAATTCTGCACAGTTGTTTCCATCATGAAACGATAAGACAAGTGCTGTTTCAAATGTAACCATCCATTAACAAAAGAAACCCTAACTGTCACTTATTTTTTCTTGGTTGTGTCACGTCATTTGGATGAGTTGATGATCATGGTTTACTAAAAAAAGATGAATTCATGAACATGGTTTACTAAAAAAAGAAGGCAAGTTTTAATTCATGCCCTATATATTAATTAGGGCACATGCAAAGATGGAGGAGAATAAAATAATAGGGCAATTGGTACCCAACTTTTACTTCTGAATAGGGTTATACATTGTAAGCTATAATATTATCAAACATGCGTTTTTCCTTGGAAAAACATGTTTTTTGCTGTTACCTATATGATTGGAGTAATGAATTTTTTTAAGAAAGAAGCTTCGGAAATTCAGAATCAATGATAGTGCTCTTACTGAAAACGAATACGACTTAAGATTGTAGATCACAAACAAAGTGGGTATAATTAACATACCAATAGAAAAAAATCAAAAAAAAAAAAAAAAAAACAAAAACGTACCAATAATAAAAAAACCACTCTCCAACAACGATGAACAAGAAAATGATTAAGTCAAGAATATCATTATTATCATCATTATTTAATCGGTAAAAATCTAACTTTATATGTACTAAATGAAGATGAAGGTATAAGCATAAGTGAAGGTGGCAAGAAGAACCAAAACACAGAAGTGTCCATTATGAGAAAAATAGTAAGGTCACACTAAGTTTTGAAATTAAGAATGGTTGAATAACTTAATGTATATTAGGGTTGAAACATCTTTTAATGTTTCTTTATATTTATTTTATTCTTCGTTGTTAAAAGAAAAAACTATATAGAAACACAAAAGCAAGGAAAATAGTGAAGGGCTTGTTTTACCTAAAGAGATAACAACTAAAGAGACAATATAAGTATCTCATAATCTATGTGAAAACTACATTTATATAAAAGGTGAGAGGTGAATATTTCAGTTTTTTTGTAATGAGTCTAAGCTAATCGGAACTGGTATGGGATTTCTACATGCTTATATCTAGAAAGTTGCTTTACATATGCAGACGTATAAAAGTTTTAGAATACCCTAATACTCTATATTTTTAATTTTTTTTATTACTGATAAAAGAAAGACTCTTCTAAATTACAACTAAAATGATAATCGTAGGAAGAACTCTATTGGATCTAGAAAATTTATCCTACTAATCATTACATTACTAGTTAAATACTTACTATAATTTCAATATTTTTTATAATTTAATTTTAAGTTATAAATTAAAATTAAAATGTAGTTCAAAATATTAATAAAATGTATTGTGACTCTTATTTGTATTATTCTTTTATTGATAAAAAAAATTATCTTCTAAATAAACTTAAATAAGTTGCACTCTAAAATATATAAATTTGAATAAAATTAATCTTTCTAAAACAATTATAATTTCACAAATCTAATGCATGAATCAAACTCTAACTTAATTTGTTGAGTTATTAATATTTTTTATTCATAACTTTATTTTATCACTTTATTATTAAAAAATATTCAAACAAAATTAATGATAAAACAATTAGTACAAGGATATTATTGTAAAAATTAGAATGTAATAATAAAAAATAATATATATATATATATATATATATATATATATATATATATATATATATATATATATATATAGTTTGTTCCAAGATATTATCAAAGATTACAAGTTAGAAATGTTATTTGTGAATATACCTGTACTTGAATTTTATGTCATTTCTAAATAAATAATGTAGGCATGTGTTATTAATAGTATAAAGGAAATGCTTATAAAAAAAAAAACTCACAAATTCTCCAAACTATTAAGATTTACAAACTTATATAAGAGAATATAAATTTATTAGAAAAAATCAATTTTGATCATATATATGATGCAATGATATAGCTAGCATTCTCTAATAAAGAATTATTAATATATATATTTATATATATATATATATATATATATATATATATATGTTATTAATTACTTTTCTTGTAAGACAAGATGTGAGAGCATTCGATTTGATGTTGCACCATATGTAAATATTCCTCTTCTAAGTGCTGATTCCATACTCAACGAACGAATTGAACAATAATATATTGCTATGAAAATGAACTAGTTTATTTTTGTTTCACAAAAAATATTTTAGTGGCATTGGTCGCATCATATTCCATTGTGCAATACACTATAATCGCTACTATCATGACACTGACTACACTACCCTACTCATATCAATACCCACGAATACCCACAGACAAACAATATATTTAAGAGTTTTAAATCTAACGGTAATATCTTATAAAAGAATTCATGACGTAAGATGGAGAAATTTCTAAAATTAAGAATTGAAATTTATATAAGAAGCCAAGTCTTGATAATAAAATATAATATTTAAATTATTAAGTTGCTTTTCAAGTGGTAAAATGAATAATAGGTAAAAAAAAAATCTAAAAATATAGGTTATTATGAAACTTCACTATTTAAATAAAATTTATAAAAATATAATGAGTACATTAAAATGAGGTAACATTGGATTAAGTTTATATGAGAAATTTATAGGTAAATGATCACATCATGTTAGCTGCATGATTTTGATTAGAAAATAAAAATGAAAACTAATTTTTCCACATTGAAGCGAAATGAAAATAATATTTGTAACAAATAATATTTCACATTAATTATATGTCATCAGGATAAGGTTTTTGTAAAAGGGTCAAACATTTCTTTTGTACTTCCAATTATATTATTTTTTATTGTTGATATAATAATTTACTTTAAATTACAAATATAAAATATTTGCCAGCAGTTTTAGTTAATTAAAATTCATAATTTTATATAAGTTGATTACTTTTTGAGAGATTAAACTTCTCTCTTCACATAATTAGTTTTTTGAACATTTTTCTTTTGTCTAGATTGTGATATTGTAATAAATAGTATCATCCATTAAATTCAATATCCCTTTAGGTGAAAACTACATATTGATCTTACATAATTGCACCTGCGGAGAAATTCACCTTTATCAAATCCAAAATAACTCCAAAAATTTCACTTGCACATCAAGAAGATTGTCCTTTTTTTTTTTATCGAGATAAAACAAGTGTTTTAACAAGTTATAACCTTTTTAAAAATACCTTCAAAGTATCGATTTGTTAATATATACTCACTTTTTAAAATGAATATCTTAAAAAATATAAACTTGACTTTCTTAACAAATACTTAAAAATATAGTTTTTTAGGGGAGTCTCAGACAATAACAAAATTATTTAGTTGTGACCATCAATAAAGTTAAATAAAGAAATAATATTTTAACAAACTTCATTTTATATTAAATTAATTATAATTTTATTATGATAATATAACAATATAATATCTAAAATTTTTATTTTAATTTAAATATTCTATTATCGTATTATGATAACAAGTGATTAAGTAGTTATACATTAAAATATAAATATTAAAACAACATTACAAATATAAAAAATAACTAGAGATATTTGAGTTGAGTTTGGTAAGATTTTGACAAACTCATATTCAACCTACTGAAAAAATACTGAGTTTGGTTGAGTTGGGTTTTGTATTTTTTATGTTAAATATAATCTAATCCAAGCTATTTTGAGTAAGTTGGATTGAGTTAAGTCAAGATTTTAAATTTTCTTTTGTTAGAAGTTGTAATTTTGAAATATGAACTTAATTAAAAAAAACATAAATTTTAGAAAAATTAATTTAAGATTTTAAGTAAAGTAAAGTCATAATTAATAAATTTGTTCAAACTAATTTAAAATATGAAAAAAAATTGTTCATAATACAAATGTAAGGTTTGTCCAAACTGATTCAAAATATTTAAAAAATAATAATAAGTGGTGTATAACACAAATATAAGAGTAACTTTTTCAGAAACAAATAGTAAATAATTTTTAAAAAGCACACACATGTGTATAAGATTAAATGAATAGAAGGACAACTTAGTACAATACATAAAATAAGGTAACAAATCATATATGTCAAAAACATTCAACCCCACCATCACCACCACCCTCCACTTTCTTCGTTTTCCCAATATATAAAGGCCATGCAAATACCTAAATTGCAATAGCCATAGTCACAAAAATAATGAAGCTTGCCATGAGAGTAGCTTCAATCCACCCACGTGCATCATCCTCCATTTCCCAACCTAACCCTACTTTTCCATCTTTCAAACCCTACACAACCTCACACTTCAACAAGTCTTTGCCCTCATGGAACCAACTCAAGCTTCACTCAACCAAATGCAACTTCCCCAACCTCCGACACAAATGGAAGCAATACCAAGGAATCAACCATTGGGAAGGCTTGTTGGATCCTCTTGACGACAACCTACGTTGGGAAATCCTAAGATATGGCCATTTTGTGGATGCCACCTACACCTCTTTCGACTTCGACCCTTCTTCTCTCACCTACGCCACATCCCTTTACTCCAAAAAATCACTCTTGAAAAAATGCGGCTTGAAAAATTACGGCTACCGAATAACCAAATACCTATACGCCACGTGCGGAATTCACGTACCCACATGCATGCATAAACTCTTCACAAAGTTGTGTACCCGATCGAGTTGGATCGGGTTCGTGGCAATATGTGTGAACGAGAAAGAAATCACGCGACTTGGTCGAAGGGACATTGTGATTGCTTTCAGAGGAACGGTTACGTGTTTGGAGTGGTTGGAAAACCTACGTGTTTCCTTAACACACTTACCAAGTCTTGTGGTCGGAGAAGAAGACGATGATGTTGGTGTTGGTGTTGGTGTTGGTGTTGGTCCTCCAATGGTGCAAAAGGGTTTTTTGAGCCTTTACACGTCGAAAACCACCACCCATGCAAGCTTGCAAGAGATGGTGAGAAAAGAGATTGAAAGAGTGATTCAAAGATACACCAACGAGACCCTTAGTTTAACCCTAACGGGTCATAGTCTTGGAGCTGCACTCGCGATTTTGAGCGCGTATGATATAACCGCCACCTTCAAGAATGCTCCAATGGTTACGGTTATATCATTTGGGGGACCTCGTGTGGGGAATGAGAGTTTTAGGAAGGAGTTGGAAGAAAAAGGGACTAAGATTCTGAGAATAGTGAACTCTGATGATGTTGTTACGAAGGTTCCGGGGCTTGTGGTGAATTTGGATGAATTGGTGAGTGGTGAAGATGTTGTTGATGTGGGAATTTGGTCAAAGTGGTTGTACAAGTACATAGAAAACATGCAATTGGTGTATGTTGATATTGGACAAGAGTTGAGGCTAAGTAGTAGGGAGTTTCCATGTCTCAATGAGAGAGATGTTGCCATGTGTCATGACCTCAAAACTTACCTTCTTTTGGTCCAAAATTTTGTGAGCTCCTCTTGTGCTTGTAAACATGCAAAGATTCCCTCCATTCAGCCATGAACTTGGATCATCTCCATGTATTGAACATAAAAAAATATATATATATTATCAAAGAAGGAAATTGTAATTGGTAATAGCTCTACTCTTTTAGTTGATCAATATCTATTATGAGAAAAATATTATTTAGAGATTAATCTTTAACTACCAAATGAAATGGTTATTAATTGTGACCAAAAAAGTCATTAAATTAGATTTTGGTTAATAAATAATTACAAAATAGAAGTAATGATTGAATTTAGTGACCAATTAAGTCAAATAATTGATATCTAACATTAGTAATTAAGGTTTTAGTGACCTATACTATTAGATTCTAAATTAGTCTTTAACTTAATTAGATATCAATTATGTAATTGTTATCAAAAGTTCTACAAACGTATGAATCGTAATTAAAAGTCATAAATGATGATAGTTCTCTATGAATCATCATTAAAAGTATTTTTTATAAAAAAAAATATTTGTGCTAAATTTGAACTTGTAATGCAACCATACATTTTATTCCAAACAAATATATTGGCATAAGAAATTACGAATTTAGCTATTGTGAAGAGATAAATTAATCCACAAGTATATAAAATATTTGAAAAAATTATATGTAAAAATAAATGATTTCTTTTGTAGAAAGAATTCTAATTGTGCATTTTTAATCTTAATCTTTCCACTAATTGAATTTTGTTAAAGTGATATTACCTCATAACATGCGAGGGGAACTTACATTGGTGTTATTTAAATACTTTGTTAATATAAAAATAATAACATACGCAATATTACTTTTATAATACCTAAAAGCTTCACATTTTGATTAAAGTTCTTTCATTGTGGTATTGTTTCTTTAAGTGTAGTAAAATATCAACATACATCATCTTGAACATGCTTATTTGACTAAAATATGTAATCGAAACTCTAGAAAAATAATATATATTCTCTGCATCCACAACTTCATATTAAAAAAAATTGTCTGATTAAGAAAATATTGTTACGAGAAAACGCAGAATCTCATATCAGAACTTGACAAACAAAAAAACACAGCAAATTGTGTAAAAGCACCATGTGCTAGTCTTCCCTTTGCTTGCAGCACCCCTTTAACCAAAAAAAGGTATAGAGGCACAGATGTTTCTGTCTTTTTCTATAGTCTATACTTTGTTTTTTCACCTTTTGAACATATATGTGATAACAAAACCTAAAGTATGTTTGTCTTCACATCAGATAAAGCAAAATCTACTTCCAATTTCCACACCCACATGGCTAAAACCAAACACACTGCTATACCAGTGAGAGACATCACTTCTATTGCTTATTGCTAGGAGTATCTCTTCTTACCCACTGTTGAACTGGTTTTCTTGTGTTTCTTACAGTTGAACTAGAGTGGTGGTTATTATCACTTCTTGCTTTCTGCCTCCTTGGACCAAAATTCCTCTGCCTGCTAGAACTAGCCCCATTGGATGTCCCACCTGCATGTTTTCCTGACACAACTGCAGGTGCTTCATTTTGTGTCTGCTCATCAGATTCCTTGGTTAATGCAGAGCTCGGCATTGCAGCTGGTTGTGGAAGATACATACCAGGTAATATGACTATATCCTTTTTGGGTTCAATCAAGCCATTGTTCTCCTTCTGTAAACTTAGGATGGCTTCAAATTTCTGTCTCCTAATGATCTCATCCCCTGATTGAAGGATCATTTCATCATCATTGAGTTCTTCATTGTCTGGACTCTGAAATCCAAAGGAAAATAAGGGTCAACTTCAAGATCAACATATAAGGAACTAATATTCAAAACAAGATTGCTATCATTCAACCATTTTTTTGGCAGTAATATCAAGCTTCAAGTGTGACACAATAAGGCTACAACTGAAATTGATTCTTGGTTTTGAGACCTCATTCTCTACAATCAGTAAATGGTGGACAAAAACTTCACTTCTATATTGTAAAACTTACAAACAACATGAGTCACAAACATCTAGCAGTACACCACAAACATAGACTCGATCGAAATGTAAAAAGCAGGTTCAAAATAGTTTGTACAGAGACTTCCATCTATGAAAAGTGTAAAAAGGTTCTCAGTCTCGCTGGTTCAAATCCATTGAACATTGCTTTTAATGCTACAAAATGGAATTGAGGTTGTCAAATGAATGTCAGAAGCTTAATATATGATCTACGTTTTCTTTTCATATATCTCCATACTCCGAAACTATAATTATCAGTATCAAGAGAATAAAGTTGAGGCCATCATGTGTTAATTTAAACTTCCAAATTATATTTCTTAACCATTAAATAAAGGAAAACATTGTTTACTGCAAGCAGTAAGAACAATTCTATCAGATTGCAAGTATTGACCCAAAAGGCAATTCATCCATGTTCCAACTAGGCCTATCATCTAACTCCGAGCCATTGAGACAAACAAATACAAGCTAATAATGAAACTCTCATTTACAGCCCATGCAGTAGAGTTGAAACAAATAACTTACCAATTGGGAAGAAAGTGATCCAACTAGGGCAAGCACATGGTCCAAATCCTTGGCAAGAAAACGTCTGCGACAAACTGGGCAGTTTCCAACACTCTCTTCCATTTTCTTATGATTATCTAACAATAATAAAACATAAATTCCTTGAGAATATATTATACTATGAATTTTCATGGTTTTTTATTAGGACTGCATTTAAGCAGGACAAAAGAGGCGTGTATTTCATACAAAGAAAATAGAATAGACGATAATATGATAGCTAAATACAAACTCTAAATTAAAATATCATATTGTGTATATCTAAAATAATTATATAAAGAATCCATGACTAAAGAAGCTAACTCATCTAATCTAAACGGATTGTCTTAAAAAATATAAATATCAATAACAAAACTGAAAAAAAAACTTGTCAAAAGTAGCATTGCTGATTTAAAGCCAAATGCTTCATATCAAAATTTGAAGAACCAGCATATCAATCCTCATTTATTATTACCAGTTTTAGTAGATGGAAAAATGAATTAAGATCATAGGCCACACTACAAAATTATTGATCTACTTGAGAAACTAATTGTTTCTTACGAGGATTTTCTACAGAATATGTTAGCTCTCCAAGCTTCTATGTTTTGGCCGTAAAAAAGAAAATTTTCATATCGAAAACTATGTTTACCTTTGTTCCGATGTGCAGCAGCACTATCTGTATTGGCAGAGTCTGATTCTTTAGAATTTTGAAGCCATTTCCACCATCTAATGATACACTCACTGCCAGTTATAGACAATTACTAATTAGATATGAAAATCTAAAGCTAAGCCATGAAAAAATATAATCTCATAAAAATTCTAAAAATCTAATGTTATACAGTGAGAACAGAAAGGAAAAAAATCAGAATTATAAAATTAATAGAAGCACCTGTGAAAGCAATGAAAACAAGACATTAACTTCATAAAAGGCAAACTTTCGCTTTGCTGATCTTCTGGGACCAAAGGGAATAAACACAATGGACAATCACCATCAGGATGATTCATAGCTGAAAGTTTCTCAACCGCTTCCTTCAGATACATTTCAACAATCAATTATCAATCATTATTGTAGGAAAAACTATATATATATGACACATCGATTTTCATGCTCTGCAACTATCATGATACCCGAAGCTAAGTCAGAAACTAGAAAGCAACAAATTAACATGTTATCAACAAAACAATAGCAAAAGAATGCAAGGAGTGATTTTTAATGAATGAGTTTGCAGTCCTACATGATTAAGCAATATCTTAACCATTAATATTTCTCACTTTTCATTTTGTTTGGCAAGACAGTAAAGTAGTTTTTAGCTTATTTGACTAGTTTTTTAAACCACAAAAAAAAAGACCTTTTTGATAAAAGAGCTTATCTCACTAGTTCATAACATTTTTTAAAACACTACTTTGTATAGCATTTGAGCTTTTAACCTCATAGCTCATTGTTCTTCCCAACTTTTTTTTATCCCTTGTTTTAGGATTTCAACTTTTATCCTTACTGTTACTATTTTAGTAGAATTCCTCACTTACCTTTCTTATCTTCAAAATTCCTTAACACACTCTCTCTCTCACTCTTACAAAATATCATTCCTTATAATTTCATTTCATTAGATAAATATATTTTAAAAAAGGAATAAAAGTAAAAAAAAAAAAAGATCATCATAAGAAAGTGGAATTTAAGTCTAATTTAATCTCACAAAAATCTGCTTAGTAAGGTAAAGTGTTCATCCTATAATTTGGCTATATCTCTAGTTAATGTGGTATCTAACAACATACTCCCTCGTGGTAAAGACTAGACATCTTGAGCGCAGGACTAGCCATCTTGAGCATGGGACTAAGGGAAATATGATAGCTGATAACACGATAAGTCCAACAAACTTAACTAGGATATATTCTAAATGACATTCTAATATTTAAGATGATAAATTATTTGAAATTGAGATAAACAAACCATGAAAAATTATAACTATTTGAGAAATATATATATATATATATATATATATATATATATATATATATATATATATATATATATATATATATATAAATATATATATATATAGTTTAAAATTTTTAGAATTATGGATAAATAATCAAATAAGTTATTTTATTCCATGTTACATTTATCAAATAATTCAACAACCACTTTTGTCAAACATTTTAATTCAATCAATTTACATATTAGCTTAAAGATTCAAACTTCATAACTTTTTAAATTTAGCTTACTTTACAGAATTTAACTAGCTTATCCACTAATTTTGCCAAACAGACCCTTTGTCTTCTAAAACTTAGGCAACCAAATATTACAAGACAAAGATATGAAGAAATGCTGTAATCTAAACATATATGTTGCTTGATTAATGATTTAACAAGGAACTCAATGGAACTAATAATTTTCAATAGTATTCACACGAAATTTTAAGTTTATAGACCTCATATAACTAAATTATACTCCCAAGGAAGCAAGGTACGAAGAAGCTTATCCTTCCTACGGCACAATGAGGAAATCAATGCAGACTACAGGAATCTGAAGCATGACTAAATGCTTATAAGATTACCCACAAACAAGGGACATACATGTATAAAGTAAAACCATCATTATTATTGTTTCAATAAGTGCAGCTAGATCAATGATGCAACTGTTACCTCACAAAGAGCTACAAGCATTAAACAAGGGGAGAGCTCACTGGCTTTACTTTGTATGTGATTTACTAGATGTTTCTGTCTTTGTTCATCCAGACCCAAGCAATCCATAAGCTTAATAGAAGGTGGTTCTTTTGGATACTATAACAAGAAAGGAGACAAAAGTCAATTTTCTAAGTAACTTTACTACCTTACCTACAAGGGAAACCCCATTTAAAAGATTAAGCACATGTGTTTTACACAGTGTATAACTCAAACTCCCTCTAAGAAAACCACAATAGTCTATACATATACAAAGGAAATGTAATACCCAATCTACTGCATTTGAAAGTAACAGTTTACTTTACTCAGATCACATGCGTATTTACAGCAAAATGTACCTGTGAGGTAGCTCGTATCTCCAGAACAGCTTCTACAAACTGCAAAGAAGATTAACATAAAAAAAATACTAACAATCAGACACTTGCACCAGTGGCAGAGCTGCAAATCTAAAATCAGGCCAACAGATCAAGGGGGGTACAACTTTAAATCCAACACCAACAGATTAAGGGGGTATATAAATTTAAATCAACACCAACAATCACACACTTGGATTTAATTTTATACATCAACAATCTAATTATTTTTACATTGTCATGTATATCCAATCACAGACTATCACGTGCAATAAGATTATAGATTTTGTAACAACTACTTCAAAAGTCGTACTCCTGATTTCTAACTGTTAACAATATAAAAATCTTTACACTGAAATTGCTTAAAATCTCAGAAACAAAATTAACAAAGTAAACCCCCATTCCAGTCACTTACATTAGTCCTTAATTTTACAAAAAAGTCTACTATAGTCCCTAACTTTACAAAAAGTCACTCATTTCTACCATTTTAATTCCACTGTCTTTTTGCCCCCAAACAATAAACACCAAAGTGAGAAATCTGTAAAGTCCAAGAACTTATAATTTCAGAAAGAAGGGAGGAATACACAAATTTGATAACACAAATAACCACACCCTTTGAGCTAAAGACATTATTACATGGTCCAAGGCCACCATATATCCAAGATCCCAGCCAGTTTTCACATGACATGGAATTTTCAACTCACAAGAAATTGTTAAACTCAGTTATGTGTTAGGTGATTGGAAAGGGACTATGGTGATTCTCTGGATAATCAAATCATTTCCTGCACTACAGCTAAACCTTCCAGCTTATTAAATTAACACTACTCTATCACAATTTTTAACGATAATAACATTGGTACAAAGTATCCATCAACTTTACTAGTGATTGATTTCTGCCTAGAAATCCAGCTTACCAGGGTATCCTTCGGATCACGTTTCTCACCTTAACTAAACTGAGCCCAGTTTCACTACAACCAATGACTTAAGGTCTCTCATTTCAGCCACCACTTTTATGATTCTTTTTTTTTTCTTTTCATCAACAGGTCTCAAGTTTAAAAATCTTGATGAAGTTATCTGAATCTGGCACCACTATAACGGCATAAACATCTATATAATATAATAACACTGCATCTTGAGAGCAATCTCATGTGCAACATTAAAATCCTAGGGGGTTGGTGAAATAAAAGGAAACAATGGATTACAGTGAAATTGAAGGGAGAAAGAACGAAATAGAGAAGGGAAAGACCTGTTGGGAGGAAACATCAGCAGTTCTGGGTTTGAGAAAGAGGTGAAAATGGGGAGGAAATGAATTGAGAAGGTAGAAATCGGTTCCATACACGGCTTGCACTGCTTCAACTTCAGCCACCAATTCTTCTTCTTCTACGTTGCCCATTCTCTGTTTTTCTTTCTGGGTTGCAATTAGATTGTGAGATGAAGCTCCAATTTGAGTTTGATGTGATACCCACAAATCAAAATATCACCTTTACGGTTTTATATGAAAAAGGGTTGGTCTTTGTGGTGTTCTTTGATTTGTTTCTTTACTTAAACACGTTTTTCAAGAAACACTTCTTTTTCATTTCACAAATTTGTTTTTTTAGTTCTTAAAATAAACTCTGTTGTTTCTCATCAAATCAATTTCATTTGAAGGAATAAAACTAATTTGAAGTTTATTTTCTCCTAAATATTAGAAATTTTAAGAATTTTTAAAAACAAAAACTTCATATATTCAATCATTCATTTTATTTAACAGTGAATTTATTAATTGTAGGTCTTAATTAATATCGTCTCTCTTTTTATCATGTAAGTGATAATATCTGTTAGATCTGTTAGAGTGACTTAAAATGAATTTAGTTATTGCTGTTAGAAGATATCCATGTAAGAAAAGTTTTAGAGAGGTTATGGTCGATTTATATTGGTAATTTTGTATGTTATCTTGATATGTTTTTTTTAGATATCTTATTATAAGAACGTGTCATGTTAAAACTTTATCCAGAATTTTTTTTTAAACAAAATTCGTGCTAAAGAAAAAATTGTATTTTTTATAAATAACTAAAAATTTAATTGTAGTACGTATTTTTGGCATTTTAATTTTTTAGAAGCTTGTCGTATAATTTTCTGAACATGTAAACTTTCTTTTAAAATAAGTTCACAACTTCTTACGAATTAATTTAGTTTGGTGTTATTTTTTCTTCTTATTTATCATTTTGAATGTAGTTAACTTTGTATCACATCAAATCTTTTTATTTTTATTTGATTTTACCATCATATCATCAACCTATATTTGTACATTAATGTGTATAAGATATTTAAATACTTTACTATGAGATGCTAGTATGTATTTCTAATGTTCTTAAGGTCAAAAGACTTTATCTTATAATAGTAATTTTCTTTCAATATTGTCTTCTTGTGATTAAGGGATACATTTAATCTCATTGTATTCCAAATATGCATTAAGAAAACTAAACAGTTTGTATCCTATCGTGTTATCAATTAGTTTCTCGATATTCAACAAAGGAAAAGTGTCTTTAGAACATGTTTTATTCAAATTTGTGTAATTGACGCATATCCTCCACTTAGTGGACTTTTTCATCATCACCACATTTGCAAACCACATGGTGTAAACAATTTTTCTAATGAAACATACCTTTAACAATTGGTTGACCTTGTGATCAACCTTGCTCGCCTTTGCTCCCTAGGCTTTAGCTTCCTATGGGTAATTGGCTTGGCCTAGGTAGGACGACTAACTTATCACACATGAAGTTTAAGTTGATCTGGGCATATTTGTTGGACTCCATGCAAAGATATTGGCATTGGCGATCAGGGTGCATTCAAACTCGTTTATCGATAAGTAGTTGATAGTCTTCCCAAGCTTAGTGCATTGATTAGGCTGGGAACCGAGTTGCACTTAGATCATGGGCTCGTCAAAGGTAAGACTGTTGTCCTCGATTCTACACTAGGGTCGAGATCTACCTCGACACCCAAGGATTCTTGGTCGAGGGGAGTTGTAAGTGTCTCTTCAACATTATAAGACTGTTGGGGATGTCACCACTGTGGTCTTCGGGTAGCTATACTTTTGGATCAACCTGCATGGTATTACCAGCATATGAGCCTTTGACTAAATAGGGGTTGACCTTGAGGCTCTGGCATAACATTCCCAAGTTGCTTTCGGATCAGCCTTCATGGTAATGATCATGCCATCTTCAACAAGAAACTTCATGGTCATGTGGGGTGTTGAGACAATCGCTCCCAACTTGTTCAAAGTTTGACGACCGATGAGAACATTGTAGAAAATGCTCGCTTCCACCAAAATGTACCGAACAATCAAAGTTTGGTGTGCTTCACTAGTACCAAAGGTTGTTAACAAGTCCACATAACCTTGTGTATGTATCCTATCGCTGGCGAACTCTAAGAAAGGATTCGAGTAAGACTTGATGAGTGAGGTTAGAACATCAAGTTTCAGGAAAGTAGATTAATAGAGGACGTCAGCGGAACTTCTTTTGTTTATAAAAATTTTGTGTACTTAATTAGATTATAAGAATTTAATAGACCATCTTAATCAAAATCGTTAATGCAAAAGTCCTCATAAGTGAAAGTGATGGATGGAAGGGACCGATGTAACTAAAGATTCACTCGAAAATACCTTTTTTATGTTGTGCAGGAAATATTTATGTAAGCAAATCCTTTTGTAGTAATATGAATGTGACCTTTAATGTGCTTAGAATTGGACCATGGTTGTCTCTGTTATTAAATTTGTGGATGAGACTGATGTTATCATATTATGGATTGTTAAACTTAATAACTTAACTCAGATAATAATATGTGATGTGTTGATAATATTATATTGAATGTTATTTTTTTTTATTTTGTATTATTTTCTCACATTATGAATAGTACATGTTGAAAATCAAAAGATATAAATAATATTCACTTCCTTCCATTAACGTTAATTTTTTTTGAATAATCAATATTTTCAACGAATACTATATAATAACCCAGCTTATTTATTAAATTTGCAAGGATATTTTTGGTGACACCACGTTCATGTAAGAACGGTTATGTAAGAAAAGGTTAAACTTGATAAACCCTATCTTATCCCCCGTTCGTGGAACAACCACCCGTGGTCGCGCCATGGGAATCCTCGCTCTGCCCTTAGTCATCTCCCTTCTCAAACCCCACGCCACCACTCGCCTCCGCCTCTCCCCCTCCCTCCTCCTCCGCCGCCGCCACTTCGCCACCACCGTCTCCGCCACCACCACTCCTCATTCTCCTCCACCTCCACCTCCGCCTTCACCTTCTCTCTCACGCCACTCTTCTGCTTCAGCTCACTCCGACAATCCTTCCGTTAACTCCTCAACGCTCACCTTCCAGCAAGCCATTCAGCGCCTTCAGGTCTTTGCATCTACAAAATTACGTTATCCTTCCGTGTTTTCTCTTAAATTTATGATGAAGATTGTTCAATGGTTCATTTGTTTTACCTTGAATCGGAAATTGCAGGAATACTGGGCTTCTGTTGGATGTTCCATAATGCAATGTAGCAACACAGAGGTAGTTCACTTAGCTCGCTGCATTGTCACTCATCAATTAGGTTCAACTGTCTTATAAACGTATCGTCGCTATATTGTTGAGTATATTATTATACTGACATCGCCTGAGTTTTCTTTTTTTTTTTGTTCTTGTGATTGCACACTGTTCATTTCCTTTTTCTATCCTTACACTGATAGTGACACCTCATATTACATTACATTAACTTTTTTTTTAATTGTTTAACAAACATTACATCCTGTACCCGATGAAGGAGGTTATTGTGAATGTTAAATAAGGAGGGGTTTTGTTCATCTCAAAAAGCCTCAGGAGTGTTAGTGTAATTAACTCTATATTTTTTAGTTCAATTTCTGTGAATTGTATGTGGAAAAAAAATTTACATTGACAATTGATAGGAAACTATGCTAGGTATGATTTTTAAGTTATTTAAGTAGTGTAAGTCAACTAATTTTTACATACACGGCAGTATGTAATTGGATGATAGTGTATAAATTCTTCACTCTATCAATGACTCAATGCATGGACTACTTTCTCTTATTATATAATATTATTATTGTTGTTGTTAATGTTGTATGCTTTTAAGGGTTGGCTTCAAGTAATGAGGTTCGGTTCGAACATGGAATGTGACATTGAATCTTCTTTTATGCCTTTTTTTTTTCTTTCTCATTTTGCTATATTGAGCAGGTTGGAGCTGGGACTATGAATCCTCTTACATATTTAAGGGTTCTTGGCCCTGAACCATGGAATGTCGCGTAAGTATGTTTTAGATGTAAGTTATTGCTTTATGCGATTGTTTTTAAAAGTATCCATTTTGTTCTATAAAAGAAATTTTCTGAAATGTTTGGAAGTTAATGAATGTATATTTTTCTCGATGAAAAAAGGATTAGAAGTTAGTAGTGTGCATGTCCTTCCCTGCCCTGAAGCAGTGAATATACTGATTACTGAGTTCTGTTGTTGTATTCTACTAGAAGTGTGTTTTGTTTTTAGGAATATACTTTTGGTTTTAAGTATACTTGTGTTGAGTGGAAGCTATTTGTTCTTGTACCCTTAGTTGGGCTGTGACCGATCTATGTCGAGCTATGTTGTGGGTCTTGGGATGGAGTGTCTACTTTTGTATAGGAGGTGTACTGGTTTTGTGCATTTAAGATTGAAGTATTTCCATTTAATAAGCTTGAGACTGGGGGCTGTGTTCCTTCACTCAGGCTGTGACGGATCTATGTTGAGCTATGTAATCGGTCTTGGAACGGAGTGTCTATTTTTATATGGGAGGTGTACTGGTTTTATAAGCATAGGATTTAGGTCTCTATGACTAGTTAACTCGAGAATGGGGGGTTATGTACCCTCAGGTGGATTATGACCAATTTTCATTGGCATGAATGATCAGTCATGGAGTAAGGTATCTGAACTAATTTAGTGTGGTCTGACATTGAGGTTTTTGAAGTCAGCCATGGCTGTTACCTACATAAGTAATGTTTAACCTCTCTCCGGACATTACAGAATCCCTCACTGTTTAGCCGGAGTATCTAGGTAGTGGAATGACAACGAATTAACTTGATTATGTCAATAACATACTGCAACAACTCGAGTACTGATGACAACCGCTTTTCTATAAATAAGCCTGGAATTATCATGTGAAAGGGACACACTTGAATGCTCTAGTTAAGACCTCAAGAGATTTTGACTAGAACAGTTCTTAATTTTTTATTTATTAATATTTGTTATTATTATTTATGATGATGAGGGATTTTGAATCTGAAATTAATGGTCTTTTTTTTTTTTCTTTTATGTTAGGTATGTGGAACCTAGTATCCGCCCTGATGATAGTCGATATGGAGAAAACCCGAATAGGCTCCAAAGACATACTCAATTTCAGGTCAAGTTTGGTGATATAATCAAATTCACATATTTAAAGTTAAGATTGTTTTTTCTTGAATAACTCATGTTCATTTCTAGCATTGAATTCTGGGTTGTTTTCTGATCTCAGGTGATATTGAAGCCTGATCCTGGAAATTCTCAGGATCTATTTATCCGCAGCCTCTCTGCTTTAGGTTGTAATTGAGTCTGATATTCTTTGATTCACTTGAAATAGATTGTATACTTTTGTTCAACTGCTATTTCTGTTGACTTATGAGCATTAAGCATACACATAGAAAACTTGCATTGCAATAGAAGGGTACCTTACAAAAGAAGTAAGAAAACTTTGTTTTAAGAAATTTAAGAAGCTTTAATCAACAAATGCATGTCCCTTTCTATTTATTATGATTTTGGGTTGATGTTTTACCAGTTATTTCAATTTCTTAAACTTGTAGAGAGTGCACAGGCTCTATTAGTTTTAAGTCATTTATGTCTCTGCCTCTTTGGCACTAGTTATATAGTTGGCACTAGGTAGAATATTACTTGAGTATAGATCCTACTGTTGTAAATGGTGGTTGATTAGCTATATATTACTAATTATCTCATGTATAACTTGATGCACTCATAATACTTCTACAAACACTTCTTCTGCAAGGCAGAAAAAGCAGAGGAGATAAAGGATCTCCTTGTCTAACACCTCTAGAGCATGAGAAGTACCCATTTGGCCTGCCATTTATCAACACTGAAAGTTTAGCAGATTTTAAAAATCCAATTACAAAAATATCATTGAAACCACATGCTTTTATTTTATAGATAAATTATTTTAATTACATTTATTTTACTTTCAATTGTTATATATTCTATTAATCTTATGTTGATATTTCTATTCAAATTTAAAATAAAGTAAAAATAGTATATTTTTAAATAGACATAATAACACTTTCATTATGTTAATTAATGTAATAGTTAAAATATCTTGTAGTATAATTCTAAAAATAATATAATAATATCATGGTTAAAATAGACAATGTACTATGCAAAATATTTAAAATTAATTAAACTAGAACAAATCTATCATCTATCAATATCAATTTCTCAAATTATAATCTACCATCTCAAATTAATAAATATTGTACCTTTGCTAATGTTTTATTTAATAAAAGCTTAAAATTAAATAAAATCATACTATAAGTAAAAGTGATAAAGTCATGTCTTATGAGTGAGTGAAGTAAAAAAATATAACAAATTCATGTCTTACACAAAAAAGAGTAAATAGAAAATTAATAAATATTTTAAGGACAAAATATAAATATAAAAAGTTTGAAGTCAGTGTTTTGAAAAAACACTACATCAAGTAGCATTTAAAAAAATGCCACAAGCTACTAAAAATAGCTTATTTACCAAATATTACTAAAAAGGTCAAACGAAGTATAAAAAGCTAGAAATTAGTTGGAATGATGCCAAACGTGATCCTTGGGAAAACCTTTGTTGTCTGTCTTGTACTGAAATTGGGGACTAAAACTAGATTTTTTTGGGTAACAAATACATAATTCAGTGTGCTTACTCTTGAGTTTTAACAGCTCCACTCTTTCTGATCCCACCTAATGATTGACCTACACTAAAGTCTTGCTTGCAACCTTATCTTAATAAATGAATGAAAACATTAACCAACAGTATAAATAAGAGAGGGCAAAAGAGGTCTTACTGCCTCACTTTTTACTCCCCTTGAAATCAAGTAACTGGTATGCCTTAACCATTGCAAATAAGGTGAAAGAAATTTAGATTAATTAGCTACTAAAAACGAGACAACAGTTTGAAATTTGTGCAGTTCTTATTTATTTTATCCACTTTCGACTTTAAAAACTCTGAATAGGAACTTGTGGTGTGCATACATCTTTGATAGGTATTGATATTGCCGCACATGATATACGATTTGTGGAAGATAACTGGGAGAGTCCGGTAATATTTATTGTTTTGGTTTATATATCTTTTAGTGCTACTTAAAGGAAATTTAAACCTTTTTTTCCTTTTTGTGTGTTTTAGACTAATAAAATTGGAATGCCATTCATATGAGAACTGAAAATGTATATAGGTTCTTGGTGCTTGGGGTTTGGGCTGGGAAATTTGGATGGATGGGATGGAGATTACACAATTCACCTACTTTCAGCAGGTATGTTTTCTTGTCAGCAGAATAATTATTATTATTTTGTAATGGAGAAGAAAAATTGTTAGAGAAGACATATCCTGCCATAAGGACATATAGATTTTTTCTATAAAAAAACTATTTGTTATTTACGGACATTTTCCATAATGCAACCTTTGAATGCTTCTTTTATTGAAAAAAAAAATAAAAATACACCAATTTACTTTCATGATCTCAACTCTCTCTCCCTCCAGGCTGGAAGTCTCCAGTTATCACCTGTATCTGTGGAAATTACTTATGGCCTTGAGCGTATCCTTATGTTACTGCAGGTAAGTTGGCTAATTTTCTTTTTCTTCAATCAATCTCTATCACCCATTAAATTACCTAAGTTTCATAAATTGTGACAGGGGGTTGATCACTTCAAGAAGATAAAATATTCTGATGGAATTACATATGGAGAGTTGTTCTTGGAGAATGAGTACTTGATTGCTCTAACCACTGGCTTTGAATTGCATTTCATTTTATTTTTTTGTAGTGAAATATTTTGGAGATATTATAAAAGGTGTAGACCTTTACTTTTTATTTGTTATTTTAGATTTTATCTGATCACATTTTTAGAAAATGAACTTTAAGCTCAAGTCAACGTCATAAAACCGATGTCAAGGACTAGACTTCTTGAGCATGGGAATAGAAGGGGCCAATAGCGGGTAACAAAATAAGTGCAACAAACCTCACTAGAATGTACTCTTATAGGCTTTGATTCCATCTTAGAAAGTAGACTTTAAGTCTAACTCACCTTCACAAAATTGACTTTTAAGGTGAGGTGTGCACTCCACTTATATGGTATAATTTGGTCATATTGAGATCTCCAACATCCTCTCTCACTGAGGACTAGAGATTTCTAGTGTGGGAATAGAGGGAACCTAATAGTGGGTGACACCTGAGCTCAAGAAACTTTGTTAGAAAGTAAATTTTAAACCTAACTCAATCTCACAAAATCGGCTTGTAAGGCTATGTTTACATCTATTTATATATTATAATTTGGTAAGTAAGATCTCAAACACATGAAGAACTTTCTGATTAGGGAAAAAATGCTTATGGTTAGATGGCCATTTTCTTGGCTTCAATTGAGTGGGAAATGTAGAGAAGGACAAAGAAAGTTAAAAGGACAACTGAAATGTAGTAAAGCTAGAAATTACTTTCTTTCAACTAAGAGTTCATGTTTTGAAATGAGACTTCTGTTAAGAACAAAACATCCTAGTAGGACAACCAAAGTACTGGAAAGCAAATAAGACAAAGTTGAACACATTAGGTCAAGAGATCCATAGTTTGGAAATGGAAGAAGAGAGGAATATAAGTGATAACTAAAGGCCAAAAGGGAAAAAGGCAAATCCTGCACTTACAACCTTGGACATCTATGTCTATTTGGTAGTTCCCCACTTATTATAATTGGAAAAGCAGACCAAAACAATTGAACTGTGTTATGCTTCCTCTTAATTATTTTATTTTTAACAGAAGAACAGTAGAGCTTTGGTTATACAATGGATAAATGCAATTTCCTTGTGGAACAGCCTTCGCCAAAGTGCTTAGAAAGATACAGGAAGATTGGAATAGAAACTGAGTAACTGTATAGATGAAAATATTTAAGACTCTGGTAAGGGTTGACTGAACTTGAGCCGTAGGTAATATATCACAAAGTGTGAAGATCTCTTGTTGTAAAAAAATTAGGGATGGATACGTATTGTTTATCAGTATCAACCATGGAATACATGTGAGAGGTGCTCAGTAGATGAAACATAAGGACAATTCTGATTTAAGATGATTAAAATATTAGTTATAGATGCTATGTTGATACATCAACCGTTCTAGTGGTTATTCATCCTAAATTATGAATATGTTCACTGTTTATCCAATATATCGGGAGAAAATTAAATCTGACAGGCACCCAATGGCTAGCAAAGGGAAAAGTTAAGTTTGGATTTCTTGTTTCTCTTTTTGTGAGAATATCTTGTGCCCCTTTTTTTGTTCTAATTTCCTCCTCACCATTGATATATTTGCATTCTTCTAAATAAAAAATATGACATTTAAACAACTGTCACACTCAAGCTTCCAAGAATATTGTTCTCCTTAGTTTATGTGATTTTGACTATGGTCATGCAAAATGGGTTGTTTTAGTGTTTTTCATTATGCAAACACTTCATTGCAGTTGATCATTATAAATTATTATAAACTTGAATTTTGAAGTAATGCACAATTGTATCATATTTCAATATGAATTTTATTGGAGAGCTTAATGATATCAATTTATACGATGTCTTGGATTTGGCCTTGCATAACTCAACCTGAAGCTCTACTTTGATGATATGTATAGTTAATAGTGGATCTCAACAGTTATGATCCACTAATCTCAGTTTTTTAGGGCATTCCCTAGTGGCAGCACTTTTTTTAGATTCTTATAGGTCCTTAAGTAATATTGACTTTGTTGTTGATTAATGGTAACAATATGTTTTAGTAATATTGACTTTGTTGTTGATTAATGGTAACAATATGTTTTGCCCTTTCTAGGAAGGAAATGAGTGCATATTACTTGGAGCATGCTAGTGTTGATCACGTTCAAAAACATTTTGATTTCTTCGAGGAGGAAGCTCGTAGCTTACTTTCTTCTGGCTTTGCAATCCCTGCGTATGTTTATGACATTTAAATATTCTATTTATTGGATTTATTTCCTCTTATTATCTATTCAATATGCTTTCTGTTTCTTCTCTGTCCCTGCTTCTGATGTATGTTTTACCACTACATGCTAGGTATGATCAGCTCCTGAAAACATCTCATGCTTTTAATATCTTAGACTCCAGAGGCTTTGTTGGAGTAACAGAGCGAGCTCGTTATTTTGGGCGAATGCGTAGGTAATGCTTGTTGTCTGACCTGTGACATGAATAAAGGAAGCAGCTATATATATTTGCATCACTTTGATAGTTTGGTAGAGCGATAATCACAATTGAAAATTAATTCTTGAGATTGTCTTGTGAAAATGTCTCAAATCAAAAGTTGGATACATTGGTGATATTTTTTCTGAAGTTCTTGTCTTTAATGTTATCGTCTATGGTATTCTTGTTCAAATGCTGATATAATTCTGTTCCTGACTCTTTTTGGTCTAGTGCAAAATGTTCATCACATATCAATCAGATTTTGAAGTCTAGAATTCATGAACTTTAAGGCTTTTTGTCTTGTCTCACAAGTTAGAAATTTTGGGAGAGTAATATTTTGTTATTTATGGCCCAGACTTGTACAATTTTGATATAAAGAAGATTGAAGTACACACAGTTATGATGAAAGTACTGTGTTATTTCTTCTGTGGATACATGTATTTGCCTGATTTGAATTAAAGTGGAGAACTAATCCCAATTCCAATATGATATCTGGTTCCTTCATCAGCCCATATTGTTCTTGAAAGAATACCCATTGTTAAAAAGATAAAACCTATACTAGTAACATATAACTGCAACTATCCAATTGTTGAACAAATAGTAGAAAAACTAGTTTTTTTTTTTTTTTTTTTTTAATCTTTCTTGCATTCATATATTTCATTTCTGAAGAAGAAAATGACTCATTTACTGAACTGAAACAGGAAAATTGGTAATGCCTTGTATCTGAGAGTCCTTTTTCTCTCCCTCTGTCTTCTATACCTCCCCATTTGTTGTCTTTCCACATCTCCTTTTATATTTGTTGAATTACAAGGTTTATACAGGGATAGGAGAGAGGAGAAAAGAAAAAGACATTATCCTTGAATTATTAATGTGATTTACTACAATGATCTTGTCTAAAAGACTAAGCCACTATGATACTAATTAATAGGCTCCTAATTCTACTTAAGGGAAAAGAAACAAATCATGATAACTATTAGAAGTATGAAAACTAATCCTAGGGAGATATTCTAGGATAATAAAACCAATCTTTAAGGACAATTTAAGATACCCTAAGATAACAAATTAATCCTTAGAGATAATTTAAGTAATAAATTAAAAATATTTTCGTAATATTCTAACTGCAATCATACAGGTAAAATTTCCCTCCTTATTGTTCCTCTTTATTGCCTCACTCTCAGGAAATCTGTAACATTAACCATTCCCTCCTATTATCTCAACTCCGCTTGACTACCTGTTACATCAACCATGAACCATTCTGCTGCTGATAGGAGCAGATCCTCTGCATTCCTTCCTAATATTAAACTTAGTAATGAGTGGCTTCCTAGTGGATTCATGCTGCTCTTGCACAGATGTAACAATACACTATTTCTAGTTTAAAACACACTAGCGGGAAGTATAATGGTCATCAAGCTAAGGTATCCTATTACAATTTAGCTTGAATCTAGTGTTTATTTGAGGATGTCTGGATTAGGGTTTTAGTATACTGTTTATTACATTAGTTTGCTAGTTATTTTGTTATCTCGTATGCTTCTCTCTTGATTCTCTCTACATTTCATGTTTTTCTCCATCTTGGTTTTTCTAGTTTGGCTCGTCAATGTGCTCAACTTTGGATGAAGACAAGAGAGATGCTTGGCTTTCCCCTTGGTTTTATCTCTGAACCTGATCATTTTGTATTGCCAAAAGGAATTTTGGAAGCTGCATGTGTGAAGGTTAGTTTACATGTGGGTCAGTTCCGTCAACCTATTCTGTGTGAAATTTTGATGTTTGTTTGGGGAAATTTTTTTCCTTTGGAAATTATGTTTCCAAGTTTCTTCATAGTTTTATCTATTTTTTATTTTATTTTGTTAGAATAGGTCTTAAATAGGCATTATTGAACAATTGTTTTGTGCTTTAACTATTTTTGTACCTAGAACTCTAGATATGACTCTTTTTATTCTTTATACTTCCCTCTCATTTATTGTATCTGAACTACCATTGTATTGTTATTATAAATATGAGAACCTAAGAGAGGGGAATTAAACTCTAATATGTGTTTCTTTTCCCTTTTATTTGTCACAAGTTGATATTAGAGTGTGTTGATTCCGCTTTGCTTGTCTCTTTCTTGTCCGGCAAGGAAAACAACTTTTGGTCACATATTTGAGGCTGAAATCCAATAGTCTAGCACATTTGTTTACAACTACGAACTTGTCAACAACTTGCATTTCACAATATGTGGAGAGCCAAAGTCCATGGATTGAAGAAGTAACTCACCTTTCTAACAAAAAATGGAATATATGGTCTTGTTATTTGAGATCCCTACAATGATGACTAGGTTTTGTACTGGCTTCCCAGGTCTCATCAGAAGTATGACCTCATAGGCTTAACTGGTTTCTCTTAGAATGTCATCTTTCTCTAAAACGTCTGAAATTTATTTACTATACTGTTATGTTATAGCAGAATTGTTAAAGTTTGCAGGTATCCTTGCTTCAAAGAACATTCCATCTTGTATTTGATTTTACACGTATAATTTCTGGATGTAGTATATTTGACCCTTAACTCAATATTTAGATTGGATTTTTTACCTATTCCTATATATGTAAGATACTGTAAATAAGAATGGTATGATATATTGAGAAACTTAATCTTTCAATATTTAGCTTGAGCAAGGGTATTTTTATTGATTATTTTCCACAAATTTATTCATATATTAATATTAAATTTGTATATTAATATTAATGTAAAATTCTATCTTTACTCTGGTTGTAGGTGCATGATCATTCAAGAGCATTTGTTCTTGAAATTGGGACTGAAGAGATGCCGCCTCAAGATGTTGTTGATGCCAGTAATCAAGTATAACTTGTTTTCATCTAATTAAAAATCATAAATATAGTTACCTCCAATTTATCATTTCTTTAACTTCACATATGGATTTCAAGTGTGTTGTTTTTCACTTTTTACGTGATATAAGTTGTTTCAGATATTTTCTAGATAATTATTGTTATTTTGCTAGTTTGATTTTTCCTGTGAATTATTATTATTATTATTATTATTATTATTATTATTATTATTATTATTATTGTTCATTGTTTAATATTGATTTTACTATACTGGTCATTGTAGCTGAAAGATTTAATGCTGCAACTGCTTGAACGGCAAAGGTTAAACCATGGTGCAGTGCAAGCTTTTGGCACTCCACGTAGATTAGTGGTGCGGGGAATAAACTTTATCTTTCATATGCAATTCTTGTTTCTTGATGTGGCATTATACTTAATTCCTCACCCTTCTTGTTCCTACCCTTAAGTTTTATCTCATTACAGTCTATGTTCTGTATAAAAGGATAAAATCTTATGTGAAGCATTTTGCAGTAATTTCTTTTCAGGATTAATAGATAGTATCACCAAAAAGTATGGATAGAATCATAAATACAACAATTGAAATTTATGTTTTGTTCAAACGTTATAAAATATTAAAATTTTCGAATTCTTCAGATATGAAATGACAATAATAATAATTTTTTCATATTGTGAATTTCATAGGTTTCTGTTGAAAATCTTCACACAAAACAGGCTGAAAAGGAGGTTGAAGTTCGAGGTCCTCCTGTTTCAAAAGCATTTGATAATGAAGGGAATCCAACAAAGGTTTTACTATGCTTGAGGCTTTTCTTTTTTATCCTAAGTTGATGTTCATGAAATGGTGCTCACATTTATATTTTTTGTATCAGGCCATTGAGGGTTTTTCTCGTAGATACTCTGTACCACTGGACCTGGTATACAGAAAGGTCGATGGTGAGTATTCAGAAGCAGAAAGACTTGTTGAGTGAGTGTATTTTACCGCTGATATACCTCTGTACCATAAGTTCAGTCCTTTAACAGGTACCTGATGTTGCAGGGAAAACAGAATATGTTTATGCACGTGTAAAGGAGTCTTCAAGATATGCTTTGGAGGTTTTTGTTCTTTATTTCCTTGTCTCGCCTTTTTGTGGGTTTTGTATGTTCTATTAAAACAAGTATTGCAAATTTGAGTGTCTGTTTCTTAAAGGTATTTGTTCAAATAGGCCAATATACTATCACATATTCTAATAATATGATTTATAAATGTTGTATATAGAATCAACTTAGCACTTCATAAAATGAAATGAGGCTTAAGATAATAGTGCAATATTGTACTCCTGGTTTCACTAAAAAGTGCTTTGTGAACTTAATAGTCTTAAAATAAAGACAACATTTTGGAGATGTACAAACCTAATGGAGTGTAGAGAATAGCAGTTGTTTTGATGAATGAGTTTTGATTATGTCCAGTTAGTTACCTATGTTAAACTTGGGAGACTGATTTTGATTGAAGTCCCAATTATCACACGACAGTACATTATTAATGATATCTAATAGTTAGCAAAAGATACCTAATTTCTTCTGTTTATAGTTATATCATTCATATATATGGTTAATCTTTCCAATTGTTTCTCATCTAATACATAATAAACGGAAATTCAAGGCAAATTCACTTGAGATAGATTCAAGGACAAGTTCTGACAATGGTTTCATGATATGATGCAAGAGTTTTGAGATGTGAATCTTACACCCTGTCATCTAGGGTTTATTTCTCCGTGCTTCTTACACTTTATAGGAAAAATGCTATAGCTGCTGATTTGTTATACTTTTATCAGGTTTTGTCTGAAGATTTGCCTGCTACTATTGCTAAAATTTCATTTCCAAAGACAATGCGGTGGAATTCTCAGGTATGCTGAATTTTTAAGGGGATATATCTAGGCAACATGACATGACGCTTTATCAGCATAGATTATAAAACATCTGAAGATAGATAGCTTTTGTCGTGAACTAACTCCCAAAATCTAAGTTGTTAGGTGAACTGAAGATACATGAGTAACTTTATATCTATGACCCCTCTTATGCAAGACCCTTTTATGCTTCAAATGGACATTGCACATGCCCGTTGGCCATCATACCTAGTGCTGGTACTGAATTTTAACTTTTAGTACTTGGAAGAATGGGGGCACGAACTAGAGATTACATGATTATAGAGGCTTTGATAACATATCACAAATCAACACTTCCAAAAGCTTAAGTTGTTAGGTGATGACATTGGGATGATTTTTATCTAACATTTCTAGAGGTCACTAGACATAGGGATGATTTTTATATTACGTTTCTAACATGTGATTAGTACTTGTTATTTACAATTACTACGGCTAATAGTATACTAATGATAGGGTGCTGCAAATGAATGCCCTAAGGGTATATGGTTAAAAAGCATTGAATAATCCCAGTTACTAAAAAGAACAAGTATTAAGTAATTTGTGTTTTTAATATAATAAATATTTTTTTCATATCATACTTTTGTTTCCTTAACTAGTTTATTAGGGCATTCAATTTGCCTGTTGTCATAGAATAGTCATATGAGAAGCAGGAAAAAAGAGTGAATGTTGACTCGGAGGAAAAATTGGACAAAATAACTATCCTCTGCATCATGAAGTTATAAATAATTGAAGATTATATAATGCTATCACGCGGTTTTATTGTGGAGTGAAGGAAATCACTGGTTACATAAATTAACTTGTTTCCATATTTTTAATATACAGGTGATGTTTAGCAGGCCTATCCGTTGGATTTTAGCTCTGCATGGAGATGCAGTAGTCCCATTTACGTTTGCTGGGGTGACAAGGTAATTATTCTTTTTAGATACTTTGCCCTCTCCTAAACCATGTGTCATTCTGGACTTCGTGCCTTTTGTGTCATATACACCATTTAAACAGAACTCCATATGAGTTGTATGCTAACTCAACTGTTTCCATGTCTTTTGAAGAGATTTTTAAACTAAACACTGTTAGCAGATCCCCAACTTAATAGGCTGGTTAGTCTAAGTTGTGGTTGTAACAGTTAGCCAATTAGAGAGGAAGATAGATGATTGAAAATTATTATAAGCTAGGTTTTTAAATTGTGGTTTCTATTGCATTGCATTACATTACATTACTTTTTACTGTTAGGGGTATTATTGTACAATCTACTACGAAGATAAGGGGTGGTGTGAATTGTGCACACCTTGACACAGTTTTATAAAATTTCATGTATTATTATATAATAATCATATTAATCCATATAATTAATATTTTCCCAATCACACCTCACACCTCACGCTCTCACATCAACCAGTTCAAATTCTAACTCAATTTTAGAAAATCGGCTTGTAAGGTGAGTTTTGTATCTACTTATAAATTATGAAATGCCCATATCTTTAGTTGACGTGGGATTTCCAACACACCTCCCTCATGCTGAAACTGTTCAACTCGTACGTGAAACTAGATGTTTATGAGTGGTTCGATAGCAATCCGATATCAGGTGACACGATAGGCTCATCAAACCTCGCTAGGATAGACTTTAAATGGCTCCGATACCATCTTAAGAAGTGAACTTTAAGCCTAACTCAACCTTAGAGAACTGGCTTGTAAAGTGAAGTTTGCACCCATTATAAATTATGAAATGACTTTATCCCTAGTTGATATGGATTCTCCAACATTTGTAATAATCAAATACTTTAAAATAAAGAAATAAAAGTATTTTGAAATGAATAAGAAGATTCCAAAGATATTTTCTCCTATTCACTATGAAGGTATTGAGGATATATTTGTCCTAATAGTCTGCCCTTTACAACACTCCTCAATGAATATTGATCATTTTTAACTTGCTTACAAGATTCTGGAATCTACCCTAAGCAAGCACCTTGGTGAAATGTTCTTCACACATACTTTGAGCAAGGGTTCCAAATTCAGCTTTTACACTAGAATGAGATACCCTAGCCTGTTTGTTTCTTGTTCTTTCATGAGTGAAAATAATAAACAGTTCAGTTTCTTAGCGAAGTTTTCTATGGTTCAATTTCTTTGAGCGAACACAAAGCAAAAATGATCAGATTACATGCGGCTGCCGGTAAACAAGAAATGCTCGTAGTACACGGATGTTGCTGGAAACCAAAATCACTCAAAAGTGCATTGCCCGTTGGGAAGTGAAATGCTCAAAGGGCACATAACTGTCAAAAAAAAACCTGTCCTAAAATTATCAAAGGTGAAGAATACTTACTGGAAAAACATCAGCTGATAACCATGATGCTGACTGCAAAAAGCTTGCCGAAATTAAGGAGCTCATCAGAAATACGTCAGCTATTTTTAACGATATATTTTGTTGTAAACAGTTGCCTATAAATATTCATGTAAGCTTTTTATTTCTTGAGTGAAAATATAAATAGTATAGTTTTTTTACAAGGTTTTTTTATCATTCAATTTCTTTGAGAGAACACAACAGCTGTTGGAAAGCAAAAATGTTAGATAACATGCAGCTGCCAGTAAACAAGAAAAGCTCAGAGTACATGGATGTTGTCGGAAAGCATTGACCGATGACAATTGTCAGAAAAAAATTCTGTGTCAACAGTGAAGATTACTTGCTGCAAATAGTCAGCAGTTAACCATTATGATGACTGCAAAAAGCTTGTCAGAACTAAGAAACTCATTGGAACATGTCAACGGTAAATAATAACATCGGCTACGAACAGTGATGCCCGATAAACAGTGTATCCAGTATGAACATGATGGCAAGGAACAATTCTTATAATTACTTTATTCACTTCTTTTCACTTATCCTCCCTCGGTATTTTTATCTTACTGAAGATGGCTTACCAGAAACAAGAATATCATGAGGGAGTGAGTGAGGTGAGATTTCTAAATAGCAAAAAGTAAAAAGAAGATAAAAAATAAAACTAGGGAAATAATATCTCGGCCACTTATTCCAAGGCTTAACTGACACCCAATTATGTTAAGTTAAATTTTTGGTTTGTTGGTTTATTTTCTGATAGGTGTGAATAACAATTTTCATTTTGTTTATATTATACAGTGGAAACATGTCTTGTGGTCTTCGTAATACTTCTTCAGCTGTCGTCCAGGTGCATGCCTGAAGCAATTTTTTTTAAACTGCAAATTAAGCGTGTTTTCTTTATCATTATCACTTGTATGCTATGGTTTTTAATTTGATGCATGGTTGAAACAACATATTTCTTTGAGAAATATCTGTCCATATGCATGTCTGATTCTGTATGTGTGTAGTAAAACTCACATTAGTTCTTAATTTTAGTTCCATTTTATACCAATGGTTCAAGATCACTATTTCATGAAGAGAAAGTATTAAATCTGACATGAATAAGGGAAGAGAATAGTAAAATCTGATTTAACTGACAGGAGAAATTCACATAACTATGTATTCTGAGATTAAAATTATATTAGTGTACCTAGAAAAAAGTTTAAAATATGTCCATGGCTTATGATGCAAAATCTTTAATAAACTCAAGACATAAAATGATATAATTAACCTTGCTAGAAAAATGTTATTAAGTGACTATATGGAGTTTTTCTTATGCTGATGTATAATTCTGCCTATCACATGCAGGAAACATGTTGACTCAGGTAAATTCAGAACATTTATTTCTTATCAAAGAATTATAGGGAGATGTTAAACATAAGATTTAAGCTTGGGGTATGCAATGAAAGAATGCTTGAGGTATTATTTGTGATAGAACGATGCCCCTAAACCTAAAGCTATAATGAAACTTAGACCACGTAGTGGTAGGACCAATGGTGCAGTGATTATGTTACAAAATGATGTTGGGTGATAAAGTGATAACCAGAGCATAAGTTCTATAGAGATGATGAATTTTGGTGGATGTGTGGTAACAAGAAAAGGATAAGATTAGCAATGAAAGTATTAGAGAGAAAGTTGGAGTGTCACCTCTTTACGTAAAGATGGTAAAAATGGTAGAATCATCCTTAAGATGATTTGAACATGTGAGAAGAAGACCAATAAAATCCCTAGCTAGAAGGGTTGATCAAATGAGATAGGCCAATAATTAGAGTAGAAGAAAACTCAAAAACATAAAGTGAAACCTTATAAAAGGATTTTGATCTAAACAACCTCTTTAAAGAATTGTCTTTTGATAGAACAAAATGGTATAATTTGATTCATATAATTTGGTTGAGTTAGTTTGTCTTTTGTTGTTTTTTATTTGTTTAGTGTTTCCTTTATAGCAGTCTTCTTTGCAAATTAGTTTTTGGTGATTCTAGTCAGGTTTATTGGTGTCCATGTTCTATTTGTACCTTGAGTTTTGATGATTGTATTTCTGAGAAATAGATTCACTTTTGTATGTGTGGTCAATATAACAGATGCCATACTTTTTGTTCTCTTTGTTATGTATTGTTTCCTTTTCATTTTTAAGAATGAACTTTTATATTCTTTTAAGGAACCCTGCTATATTAATTGCAGGTGGAAAATGCAGAATCTTATTCAGTTGCAATTAACAATGTGGGAATCAAAGTTTCAGTTGAGGTACAATTGATAAGTTGTTAATATAAAAAATTCTTACATACTTGCATATATATAAATACAAACATATCTAAATAATTAGATTGGTACTTTTGTCAGGACCGTAAGAAAATTATTTTTGATCAATCTAATGCATTAGCAGAAGGTGTAAATGGCCAAATTCTTATTCCAAAAGGTTTGCTTGACGAGGTAAGAATTTTTATTCCTTCTGATTAACATTGTGCACATATGTTCACTCTAAGAATTCCCTTTTATATTTAATATTAGGTTGTAAATCTTGTTGAGGCTCCTTTTCCCGTGCTTGGAAAGTTTAAAGAAACCTTCTTAGATCTTCCAAAAGATCTTTTAACAATGGTGAGTGTTTCAGCTTTTTGGCTTTTTAATTTTTGTTTGGAATCCGTTTCTGTTGATCATTGAACTAGTTTAAATTATAATTACATCTCAGATAGTGTGCATTGACATGATAAAATTTAAAATGGATGATGTCCACATTCTTATTTTTATTTATTTTTAGAACTGATATAGTATGAAAAAATTACTCTCTGCTTGTTCTTCGTAATATCTAAATTGTGCCTTTTTTTATGTTTAAAGAGAATTATTTGAAATCGACTTAAATTGTGCTCAACTCTAGCCAGTTGGCAGAACTATTGGAAAGCCACCTTATTTATATTCCTAAATTAGCTTTCCAGCCTTGTATACATGACTAATGTACTCTTGGCATAAATGAGTGAAATCAATTTATTCTAACCTAATTACTGAGAGTTAGATAAGTCACTCTTCTGTTTTCTGTTTTTCCTTCATAACAATTGTTATTCTCTAGTCTAGATATAGGTTTCTCTAACAGAGAATTACTACTCTTTTCTGTATGTTCATTTTCACTTTTTAGTATCAGTTTTTTATTTGCTAGGGATTGTATTGGATCCTTAGCTTAAATTCTACGAGAAGGAAATTCATTAAGAAAGCAAAGTACAGAGTTATTGAAGGTCTGCGCTTGTGAAGTAAAATTAACCAATATTAACAGCACCAATTATTCCATACAATTACATACATATGGGTTGATAAATTAATATAAATATAAGATTGAAAAGAAAATTAATAAAGCCAAATTAGTAGTGAGATTGGGAGCTCTTGTAACATAAGGTATTCTTGATTTTTCTGATTTAGTGGGTCATTATGAATTGAACATATATTAATTCCTCCAGGTTTTGAAGAATATTGAAAATAGAAGCTAAATATTGTGCACCATGCCCGCAGGTTATGCAAAAGCATCAAAAGTATTTTGCTGTATGTGATGCGAATGGACAATTATTGCCTTATTTCGTTGCTGTAAGTTCTTTCCATTAATTAGTCTTCTAGAATAAGTAGCTTTATGTTTTGAAACTTTATTTATTAAATGGCATGGTATTTTCTCAGGTTGCAAATGGAGCCATTGATGAGACTATAGTGAGGAAAGGAAATGAAGCTGTGCTCAGGTGTTCTTATCTCAACTTATTGTGTCATATATAGTTTTTTGAAAAAGAGGTGCCCAGGCTCCTCTTGGGTTTGGTGTCCTTGATAAGCTGTCAAACATTTATCCGTTGTTGGTTGTATTTGATGGCTTCTATCAAGGAGAAACTCTTCTTAGTGTATTTGATGGTTTTATCTTTCTAGTACAGTGCTCTTTAGGCTTGAAGCTGTGAAAATACACAATTCCACTCTAATTTGTGCTGAAATTAACTTCATTTAGAAGAATGGAAGCAACAAGAATGAAACTCTTGACTACTTGGACTCAAAGGCTCTAATCCCGTGTGAATGCCAGAATTCATCTTAAAACCAATTAGCATTAGGCAAAGTTATCCAACATATGTATAAGCCACACTCCAAGATTTGAGGCAAATGATGTGGGACTTTTCACCACCCCTCATCCACATATGCCTACCAAACCAAACGAGCCTATCAGAATAGACAACTATCAAGATGACTTATAGGCTTTGAAACCATGTTATATTTCAACTTGAAACCAATTGCATTAGGCAAAGTTGTTATATATATATATATATATATATATATATATATATATATATATATATATAGTCTTGCTCCAAGAATTGAGGCAGGCAATGTGGGACTTAACGATTAAGGGTCAACCAACCCGTAAAGCTTAAGCTACTAGCTGACCTTTGAATAATTTTATATCTTCATGAACTTCAAACATTTATTGTGAGAACAAGCCACTACAATATTTGAAATAAGGTAGTGATACCTGGGAAAAAATGGTATTGGAGTAAGGCTCTATCAAATGTTACACAATATAGTTTTTTTCTTTGTTTATTTGAATTGTTTTGTTGTTGTAATATAAAACCATCCATTTGCGTTTCTCCTAACAGCTTAAGCTCTTAGGATATTTGGCTTTTTGACATTAGATTGGGACCGCTTAAACAATCTGGTAGTGGTTTTTGGCTCAGTCCTTACCACTGTCCATTCTTTTCTACCAAATCTAATGAGTTAGCAGAAGGTAGGCTGGTCTGTGTATCATCTACATTTTACTCTTGAAGCCCAGAAGGCTCATGTGGAGCTGTGACAGAGCACAATAGAGATGATATATAAAACTTTTCTTGTGTTTCCACTTAAAAACTTAAGATTCTGGTATAGTCTGTAGAATATAACAAGATATAGCCTCAACTGTCATGTGGCCCATTAGAGACTATGATCTTTTTCATTGATACCATTTCTTCAATTACTAAGACTAAAATTAACATATTTGAACAATGTAATGGGCACATTTCATGTTTTTTCTTTAATGGGAGAAGGCACATCAAAATCTCTTGATTATATTTGTAGGGCTCGCTATGAAGATGCGAAGTTCTTTTATGAGATGGACACCCGTAAAAGGTTTACAGAATTCCGAAAGCAACTTAAAAACATTCTATTTCATGTAAGTTACAAATTAAACTTTTATTGAAGTGCTTGTATATAAATCTCATACTAACCAAAATCTATATAAAATAATTCTTCTAAATTGAAAATTGAATGAATAGGCATTTATCATTTTCCATTACCCGTTTTATTTCTTCTAGGTCAGGTCAAATATCGATTCACTGTTTATATTGAGAAGAAAATAAGGGAAAGTCAGGAACTGGCGACAATAATAGTTTTATGTGAAAGTTGTTGAAAGTATATCTCTTAACCTCTCACATCTTGCATGTTTTCAATATCATGGAATGAAACAGGAGAAGCTTGGGACCATGCTTGATAAGATGACTCGTGTTGAAAACATGGTTACTGAACTAAGTCGCATCCTAGATATCAACGAAGATGTGCAACAAATTATCCGTGATGCTGCCTCACTTGCGATGTCTGATCTTTCCACTGCAGTTGTCACTGAATTTACCTCACTTTCGGGAATTATGGGGCGTCACTATGCCCTTAGAGATGGATACTCGGAGCAGGTTGTTTAATTTTTCTTTTTTTTTGGTTATCTGAAATATCATGTTTTACCACTGCAATCATTAAAACTTCATTGCACCATGTTTGGTTAATTTTGCTTTTCCTTGTCACTTGTTATCTTGCAGATTGCAGAGGCCTTGTTTGAGATCACGCTTCCTAGATTTTCTGGGGACACGCTTCCTGAAAGTGATGCTGGCATAGTTTTGGCAATTGCTGATAGGTGGAACTGATGCCAGAATTTAAATATCTTCCCTGTTTAATTTAGTGATAATTCAGATTTACAGTGATTGAGATTTATTGAAAGATTTTATTAGATATTTTCTAACCAATCAGATTATTATTCAAATTCAAAATAAAAAAAAAAAGTACGATAGGAAAGATTACAAAGAAAAGATAAGGATAAGAATAAGATCAGTAAAAGGCTTGTCTATCTAAAGGTTCTACAATGGATTTATTCTAAAAAATCCTAATAACTACGACAATAGAACTTTCCTTTATCTTGATTATAACATTAACAAAAGAATCAACAATGCTATTGTATACTTCAGGGAGTTCTGTTTCCTCGTTTTTATTTTTACCATGGAATGTTCTTCATTGCAATGTGAAATGTGTTTATGGTACGTGTTATAGTAGAATATGTCCGAATGATTTTTACAGCATAGCTCTGCATCTTATGAGATATGATAGTTTTCTGCAGATTAGATAGCCTAGTAGGTTTATTTTCTGCTGGTTGTCAACCTAGTTCCTCAAATGATCCTTTTGGTCTGCGAAGAATCTCATATGGTCTTGTAAGTACAACATACTTTTCATTTGTCTAATATTTATTAAAGTATTTCCTTTTATATCGGCACCCACCCTCCCTGCCAAAAGCTTGAGTAGAATTTCTATAAAGACATTTGCTTGCGCTCAGAGATGCACTTTATACTCCAGGTGCAACTATTGGTGGAAAAGAATAAAAATCTAGATTTTAAAAAGGCCCTGGAACTTGCTGCGGAAGTCCAGCCCATTAAAGTAGATCCTCATGTAATAGATGATGTAAGATTAAAGTATTTCATAAATTTCAATTCTGCTTGCTTCTTGCGATTGAAATCTGATGAGAACAGTTTTCTCTTTCTTTAGGTACTTCAATTTGTCACGCGAAGATTAGAGCAATTTCTGGTTGGTATTATGATTATAACAGTCGGTCCATTTCTTGACTACAATTAAACTTTTCATACTGTTATCTTTTACTTTAAATATTTGCCTTTGTTTCTTTATGGCCAAATTAACTTTAAAAGCATAAGGTGAATGGCTTGAAGATATATTTCAATTGTTTTACACACTATTCTTAGCAAAATCAGGTATGTTTGGGAAGGAAGGGGTGCAAATGGTTTGATAGCAGTTTGATTTTGATTTTTCTTTTTTGGGAAAAAAATGTTTTATATAAATTCTAATTCATATTTACTCCTTAATTGCTTCTTATTTAGAACAGCAAGGACTTTACACAAACTAATTACCAGATTTATATTAAGTATCAACTGTTTGGGGTTATGGATGTAGATAATTGTACGGATTAGAGAGAGAATCATTAGCACCAATTATAGGAGTTTTTGAAGTGAATCTTTGTTGCAGTCTTGCAGATCAAAAATTTAATTATTGACCACTTGGTATATTCTTTCTTTTGATTACGACTTTGGGATAACCACACTACAAAAGCTAGCCATTGTAGTTGGCAAGCCCATGCCTTATAAACACCAAAGAAAAATCGCATACTTCCAATGTTAGACTAAGTCCCGTTTCTTGCTATTCGATCCTAACATCTTGCCATACTACTACACATTGCACTGCTTGTTGTAATATGGTGCACAGACACCAATTGATAAGAACCTTGGAAGATCATACGACAAAACTACCCAAACACCAATATCCGAAAATTCTAATGTGGGACTCAAGTTCTATACTATGTTATTGGATCCTAACTGTATCATTACTATAGTTGGGCACTGATGTTTTGCTCAGCAAATATTATTCAATGATATATTTGCATGTAGAACATGTATCATAAACACGTCTTCTTGTATTTGTGTATAATGCTCTGTAATGGTTTGGTGAGTTTTATCATGTTGCTATAAGTTGGAAACTTACATTGATTAGAGATATGGTCAAATTATAGCATATAAGTGTGTTGTAAATAACGGGGTATTAGGATAAAAATATCCTCAACAGCTCTGGAGTGATTAGGAGAAGTTATCTTTAGAATCTTCTTACTTCCATATTTTAAGGAGTTTGATTGTTACAAATAGAGGTGATGAGAATGTAATCGGTGTGATTATCAATAAAATAGTTCTTTTTTTTCTCGCATATGCAATGTCTAGTCTCGTGTGTATGCAAACCTTACCGTTCTAAATCCACTTTCTAAGATGGTAATAGATTTTATCCTAGCAAAGTTTGTTGGGACTATACCAGTCGCTATAAGGCTGTTATTGGGCCTCTCACAAATATCTAATCTCATGCTCAAAATATTGCATGAACAGATGTGTTAGAAATCCCTCATCAATTAGAAATATAATTAAATTATAGTATATAAGTGCATTGAAATATCATCCATCTTATTAGCCGGTTTGTGAAATTGCATTAGACCTAAATCCACTTTCTAAGACTACTTTTTTAACAGGTTGACAAGGGGGTGAATGCAGAATTTGTGCGAGCAATCCTTGTCGAAAGAGCAAATTTTCCTTGTCTTGCAGCAAAATCAGCATATAAAGTAAGCATCCCTCTTTCATTTTACTCCATATTTGATATTGCATTGTATGTATACTCAATTGATTTTGAAGTCTGTTTCCAAAGTTTCAAGTTTAGAGTTAACCTATTACCTTGATTCCTGGATCTAAATTGATTCATATACAAAAAGTATGCAATTAGGGATCATCTTGTTTATGCTCTTGGTAAGCACATCCGGGACTAGATTAATGAATCCTGATGTAATCCTATCTTAGTCTCACCTCCTAGTTTTTTGTTTTCACTAGTAGTTATTTCTGTCATGCATGTCTTGTATAGTTAAGATATAAGTCACACGAACACTTCTATTTTTTTCAAAGTCTTCCGCAGCACATTACTTGACACTCAACTATAATTTTCTCTAAGTCAATAAAAAAACTTGTGTAGATCTCTTTCTTTGGTTTGGTACCTTTTACCAATCCCTGTTTAAGATAAATAACTTCATTTGTAGACCTTTTGATATAAAACCAAATTGATTTTCCGAAGTCCTAGTATCTTAATCCATGCTTAATCAACTTTGACCTAGTATCTTAATTTGTGCTCAATCAACTCTTCCCGTAATTTCTTAGTCTGGATCATAAGTCATATCCCTCTGTAGTTCACACACTTCTAAATGTCTTCTTTGTTCATAATTAATAGAACCAAAGTATTCTATTATTTTATTAGACAAACATACGTATTACTTTAAATTTTATATATTCTAGTTAAACTATTCAAATAATAGAATTTTAATTCAGCTCGAAATTGGAATTCCCTATATACAGAATTGGAATTGAAATTAGAACTCTAAACCACAATTAAAATTCTTTCCTCCGAACAGACCTTTAGACATGTCTTAGATTCTTCGTTTAGCATTTCAATGTACCAGTATGCAGGGATACAAATTACTCTATAGAAAAATAACTATTCATGAGGAATTGAGGACTAAATGTGACTGTAATATGGGAAATATTAGGTTTGCTGAATGATGTTGATACCCACAAGTCTTACAGTACTTTTCAAAAGTAATTATGTCCTCCTGATTGTTTACAATGTTGATTTAGATGGAAGAATTATCAAGAGGAAACCTTTTTCTTAAAGTTGTTGAAGCATACTCCCGGCCAACTAGAATTGTCCGTGGGAAGGAAGATGAACTTCATACGGAGGTATGCATTTTTCTTATTTTTATTGTGAACAAAAAAAGGCAACCAAATTACGGTCAAATCTGAGTTATGCATAACATAAAAGCGACCAGATAAGAAATAAATTTATGACCTGAGAGAAAGAATTCTGGTTAAATTTCATTGGTAAGATAGGATCTGAAAAGTACAAAAGTGATGAGCGACTGTTACGGAAGACCACACCTATCCAAACAAAAGTTAGAAACAATGCAAACGGGTGCACTATCCTACCAAGAAAAACAGGAAATTCTGAAACCGTAGGCTGCCAAACCATCCACACACCTACTTCCCTCCATGAAATATGAGAAAATTTGAAATGTATAACTCAACTTCCATGGAACCAAAGTGGTATCATAAAAATATTTACGAATGAAAATTTACAAATTTTTAAATTTCATATTAAATGTTAAAGTTAACTTGTGCAATAAACTTCGAAATAATTTTGAACTTGTATGAATAAATCCGACGGTTGTAAGTTGACAAACGTCTACCCATGATGTGAACAGATCCTAATCCTATGTAATACTTCTACATATATGCACACACACACACATACTAGAGAGAGAGAGACACGCACACATACACCAAAGGATAATCAAAAGACATGTGTCAACTGTAACTGACTAATGGATGCGAAATAACATAACAAAAGAACATATCTCTATCATGAACCATTTATATGAGTAGATTCTGCGTTTCCCTTCTACTATGTCTATTATTTTAACATTTATCTTCTCTTGATTCTTAAACTTACATGATTAGGTGGATGAGGCTGCTTTTGTGACAAATGAAGAGAGAGTTTTATGGAACACGTTTTTATCTGTTAAAAAGAGTATCAATCCTGGTATTTTTCTCCATATGTCTACCAATTTTGCGTATATAGTTGGTATTATCTATAGTGCGCTTTTATATTTATGCAATGCAATATAATGTTTTTTAACTTGGCACTATACTTAATATAATTAATTTCCTTTTACGCAATTTTGAATTTTTTTTTCATTTTCTTTATTTTGATTATGATACTTAATTTTCTTCATACAGGTCTCGAGATAGATGATTTTGTAGAAACTTCATCTCAGTTGATACAGCCACTTGAGGATTTCTTTAATAATGTCTTTGTAATGGTGGTACGTTAATCTTACTGTACTTGCAGGGCTTTTCTTCAAATGTTATTCATGGTATAAAATTAGGATTTCTCTTGTAGCTTCTTTGTGCTTTGGACTGTAAAATTTATCTTATATATTCTGCAGTTTGAATTCCATAACCATAATATAAAATATTTTTTAACGGGAAGTATAATTTTCTTTCTGGTGTATCTTAGGACGATGACAAGATCAGAGTAAACAGGTTAACTCTGCTAAAAGGAATTGCTGATCTCCCTAAAGGAATAGCAGACCTTACTGTTCTACCAGGATTTTAAGGATTGGTAAGAAGATTATTTATTTCTCTTAGGAAGACCATATTATTTTTGAGGCTCCAAAAGGTCTTGAGCAATTAGGCCTTATTTATTTTTTTTCGCCCTCTTTGCTTTTTCTGGTCGAATTTTGTCATCTTGGTTTGAGAAGAGTTTCTATTAATCCATGACATGTTGTTTATCCTGGTCCACCTGAGTCTGTAAATTTTTGTAGCAGTGTATCGTATAACTCATTTGTAATATTCTTCTTCATCCATATAATAAAAGATAATGTACTTTTTTTTAATCCTACAATATATCTTTTCAATTGTACATCATTTTTGTGTTTATTACTTTTTATTGCTACTAGAAACATAAGTAGGAGGGGTATTCGCATTTTGTAAAATTAGTATTAAAAAATATTAAAACAATAATATATAATTTTGTTGGAATAATTAAAAAAAAATGTATGTAATGGTTACTTTTAACTGGAGAAGTTTCTTAGGTATTGAGGAGTAGAGAAAAGTTTTAAGTGCTTATTTATTAAATAAAGAAATTATTTTTAATTATTAAAAGTTAAAATTATATAATTAAAAATATATTTAAAATGTTTAAAAAATGTAGTTTTTATATAATAGATTTAAAAAGTTTAAATCTGGAAATAATTTTCAAATATCTAATAGTTTTCGGATTTTACTAGCTGGAAGATATTCTCAAAACATTATTGAACGCAGAGACATGAAAGTTTCTCTTTTGATTTTTTTTTTATTTACGGTCTTTTCTTCTTCTCCACCAACCTACCTAACTCACATTTTCTAGTTTTAATTTTTTTTATATTAATTGATTGATACAGTTTGGGTAAATGGAGAGACATAAAAGTCTATTCTTCAAACTTGTTAGGATTTTGGTTTTCTCATTTTTTTTTATTTTTTTTTGTGCATTGGTTTTCCTATCTTTTAATTTCTTTTTCATTAATTAATGTAATTTTAGGCAATGGATTGGGAGAAGTTTCTCCTTCAAATTTACTAGATTTTTTGTTTTCTTATTCACTATTTTTTTCTTGGATTTCCATCAACTTATTCTAACTCACATTGTTTCTAGATTTAATTTTTTTATCATTGATTAATAATTAATATCTGGGAATAGAGAGAGAAGTTTTTCCTTCAAACTCTCAATAGACTTTTGATTTTCTCATTTAGTTCTTTTTTGGTAGATTTATCAACCTATTTTAACTTACATTGCTTTTAACTTTAATTTCTTTGTGTATTAACTAATAATTAACAACCTATTTTAACTTACATTACCTCTAACTTTAATTTCTCCATCTCTCTATTACCCAGTAGAAAATCCAGGAAAAGATAAAGAATAGTGAATGAGAAAACTAAAATCCTAGTAAATTTGAAGGAGAAACTTCTTCGTCAGGTTGGTGGAGAGTGAAGAATGTGAATGAAAAAACCAAAAGTTTATTGAATTTGAAGGAGAAACTTATTTATCTCTTCATTGCCCAAAAGCATTATTAGTTAATGCACAAAAAATTAAAAACCAGAAGTAAAGTGAGTAAGAATAAGTTGGTGGAGAATCCAAGAAGAGATAGTGAATGAGAAAACCAAAAGTCTGGTGAATTTGAAGGAGAGAAAAAGATAGTGAATGAAAGAATCAAAAGTCTGGTGAGTTTGAAAAAGAAACTTATCTGTCTCTCCATTTCCCAAAATTGCATTGCATTAATTAATTAATGCACAAAAGAAATTAAAGTTAGAAGCAATGCCACAAATTGGAATCCAAAAGATTGTAAAACCACGAAATTAATATCTCTTATTTGTCATTGTCTACGCTGTCCAATATACTAAATCAACTTTATACAACAATACAAAACACGCGTAACAAACCTTACCTTTGTTTTAATTTGTAATAGAGAATGAAGGAACAACGCATGCAACGAACAAGTTGATCAATGCTGAAGGCAACGAAGAATGTACTAAACGAAAAAAGTACATGATTCGAATTTTGGGTGATAATAGTGTTGGATTAAAAATTTAATTTGAAGCATAAAATCATCTTTTTTCGTATAGTATAGAGGTAAAGGAATATATCATGGAAGTGCAGGAAGAAGCTTTCTTCTACTCCTCGCACTCAAAAAATATGTGAAATAACTAAATTTCCTTAAACGTTTATTAAATTTTAGATTGTTGCACACATCGAAAATTAATTTCTTAAAAAAGTTATTCTACAAAGAATTCAACACTATTTGAGAAAGACTTTTACGGAATCAACTTTCCAATACTTGAGACTCTCTAGAGCACTAGTAATAACATTTATCATTACAAAATGAAAATTTTGGAATAGAGTAGAATTAATAATCTTTTCAAGAAGCATCTTAGTTTCATTTATCATTATGAAATTTATAATAGAGAAAAAAATATTTTTAAAACGTTCTTTCCAAAACATCTCAAATAACATAATGTGAATTTTTTAATAGAGTATAATTGATTTCAAAATAGTATTTATGAAAGGATATTATTGAATTCGTTTTTAGAATTGTCTTCGTGGAATACTCATAATGCATTTATTATTATTAATATAAAGAGAAATATGTATAGGGTTAATTTCCCTTGTGTTTAAAACACACACATAGGGTTGTTTATGTATAGATAAAAAATAGTAACAGAATAACAGATAACATGCGCTAAACAAATCTGTTACATTAAACACTCCCCCTCAAGCTGATGCATATAAATTATATGTACCAAGTTTGTTACAAATATAATCAATTTTGGTGCATATAAATTTATTATTAACAAATTCAGTCTTGATGTCTCTATATATAATTTTTTTCTCGAACAAAATGAAAATCAATTTCAATATGTTTAGTCTTCTCATGAAAGACGGGATTTGAGCTAATATGAATAGCAGCCTGATTATCACATGTGTCATTTGAGTGACCTCTCCAAATTACAATTCTTTCAGTAATTGTTTGAGCTAAATAAGTTCACAGGCAGCTAAGGCCATGACTCTATATTCTGCTTCAGCACTAGATTTTGTCACAATATGTTGTTTCTTACCCTTCCAAGATATCAAATTACTACCAATAGAAACACAATATCCGAAAATATATCTTCTATTCGATGGAGAATCGGCCCAATCCGCATCGGTATAACATACAACTCTAGTATGGTCATTATGACCATATAGAAGGCCTTTTCCAGGAGAACCTTTAATGTACTTCAATATACGAGTAATTGCATTCAAATGATCACACATGGAGAGTTAAGGAATTGACTCACCACACTAACTACAAAAGAAATATCAGGACGAGTAACAGTAAGATAGTTCAGTTTTTAAACTAATCTTCTGTACTTCTCCGGATTTGAGAGGGGCTCCCCCTAACTAGGTAAAAGTTTAGCATTAAGGTCCATGAGTGTGTCACAGATTTAGAATTCATTAATCCAGTTTCTTCCAAAGGATCCGATGCATACTTCCTTTGAGAGATAACAATACCATTATTGGATTGTACTACCTCAATCCCCAAGAAATATATAAGTTTATCAAGATCTTTGGTCTGAAAATGGCGACATATATGTTGTTTAAATTGAGAAATGTCATGGTAATCACTACATGTAAGAACAATGTCATGAACATATACAACTAGATAGATACACCCAACATTCAAGTGGTGATAAAAAAACTAAATGATCTGTCTCATTACGAGTCATACCAAACTCTTTAACAACACTACTAAACTTTCCAAACCAGGCCCTGGAGACTGTTTGAGACCATATAAAGATTTGCAAAGATGACATACCAATCTAGAAGACTCCCCCTGAGCACCAAAACCTGGAGGTTGCTCCATATAAACCTCTTCCTACAAATCCCCATTAAGAAAAGAATTTTTGACATCCAGTTGATAAAGAGACCACCTTTGAAGAGTTGTAATGACTATAAATAAGCGAACAAACGTCATTTTAAGGGGTAAGAGATGGAGAGACTCATGAGGAAACAAAATAGAATGAGGAATTTTATTTTCTAAAGCTGAAGATGACATACGATTAGTAAGATAACATGCACTAAGAATATTATCACCCCAAAAACATTGAGGAACCTTACCATGAATTAAAAGAGTGCGAGTAGTTTCTAACAAGATCTATTTTTGCGCTCAGCCACCCCCATTTTGTTGAGGTGTATAAGCACAAGAGGTTTGATGAAGAATGTCATAAGATTTCATAAAAGTGGTAAAAGACTAAGAAAGACACTCACGAGCATTATCACTCCGTAAGATTCGAATTGAAACACCAAATTGATCTTTAATTTCATTAAAAAAGGATTAAAGTATTAAAAACAACTCAGAATGATTTTTTTCATCAAAAATAACCAAGTATATCTTGAATAATCATTAATAAAATTAACAAAATACTAAAATCCTAAATTAGACTTAACGCAACTTGGTCCCCAAATGTCAGAGTGAACTATGGCAAAAGGGGACAAAGCACGTTGGGAGACACTACTAGGAAAAGAATTGCGACTATATTTTCCTAAAAGACATGACTCTCAAGACAAAGTGGACAACTTGGATAAACTTAGAACAAGTTGTTGCATCTTGGCAAGACTAGGATGTCCCAACTGAGCATGAAGGAGAGATGGAGAGTCCATGACCATGCCAACATGAGCAGATGTTCGTAAAAATAAAGACCATGAGACTCACATCCAGTGCCAATCATCTGTCCCGAACTCCGGTCCTGCAAACAAACTGAATCTTTAGTAAAAGAAATAATACAATCAAGTGAACAAGTAAGACGACTAATAGATAATAAATTAAAAGGTGATCTAGGGACATAAAAAACATTATCAATAGGCAAAGAAGGAAAAAGATGAACATTACCAACACCATGGGATGAGACCTTAGAACCATTAGCCATGGTAATGGAAAGTAAATGACCAAAGGTAGACAAAGAAGAGAAAAAAGAATTTATTACCAATAATATGATTTGTGGCACTTGAGTCTAGAACCCAAGGACCAAGAGAATTGGAGAGGGTGAGCCTAGTAAAAGAGATACCTGTATGTACAACAGATGCAGTGGAACCAATTTTATTCAAAGGCAAAAACATACAAACAAAATGACAAGGAAAAAGATGAAGGCATAATAGGATTGTCGGAAGAGATATTGTGATCGAAGGAGGAAACTTCTTGAGTTCCAAATCGGGGAACATGTCTTTCTAAAACTTTTTCGTACAACTAGTGTGGGTCAAACCTTAAAATCTAGAAAGTTGTCACCAAAATTTATTAGACCGTTGAAAGTTTTAAGATGAATTGGTTCAGTTGGTTATCAAATATCTTTGTCTCCTAAGTTGTCAAAACTATATCCAGTGTTCTATGTGTCGCAACATATAAAATATGTTCATGATCCTACTCATGTAATCAAGTCCAATCCTATTCAAGTTTGAGATAACTTGACTTTAAGACAAAAGTTCAACACCCTGCAATTTTAATTGAGTGCTTAAACCAACAAAATGTGTAGCTACGTCTAACAATACGAAGATTATATCATATTATAACACCATCAGTTGAACGATAATAAATTGTTGATCAACAACAATGTCTAAAGAATTGAATAACAAACGAAAGAACATTGAATAGATGAAAAAGCGTTGAACAGACCTTTCACTTTATCAGATGTGCGTGAATGAATGTTAGATAAAGGAACATCACAAAGATCAATCAGAACATCAGATAAAGAAATGAAAAAAACATAAAAAATTAAACAACACCATAACCTAATATGAATGATAATTCTATAGAGTTCAATATTCAAATTTGGCAAATCTTGCATTCAAAATTGTGGACTCACTATTCAAACAAGACTAATTCTGCATTATTTTATAGTGTATTTTTTGTGGCAAGACAAAGCAACTATCCACATTGCATTGACTAATGCATAAATCACCACTAAACTTGTTCTCATATTTGTATTGTTCATACACGAAGAACTATGCTACAATATTGAGTTTACTTTAAAACATCAAGGGCCCACATTGCATCAAATAACATGTATGTATTAAATGCATCCATTCTCATGTCGTTATTTTTTCACACGTGACAATTCAAGGGCATCAACCTATGTAGTGTTAATTAAACACACTGATTATTCATGCCTCACAAAATTAAGATACTATTTGTCCTTAGTAACATTTTGAATCAATGGTCCATATTGCCTCCACTAACGTAATGACCATGATTGCACTAATGATTTAAACAGTGCAAATCATCTCGATCTCTCTACAAATATATGAATCCTTCCATTCACATACCAAAATGTTCAAATTCAACACATTATCATAAATAACAATAATTTACTTTGGGAGGTATGTCCAAGATGTGACCATTATACAAAGTCCTAATAGTTACAATGTAAAATACACTTGCTTTAAGAAAATTTGTGCTCTAACATATATATGTATTTTGATTGACTTATTCTTAAAGGTCACACAAATGCTACATTATAGTGATAGAAAAAATTACTAAAATAGAATATCAATCTCCTTTTAAGTTTACAATGACATCCACGTATAATTAGTAAAATAAAATATCAATCTCCTCTTAAATTTATTTATGAAGTCATCCATAAATAATTTACCTTCACTTCAATATAACCCTCATCTTTTAATATTAGGTTAAGATATATAAATTTTAAGAAATTGTAAGCATGTTTCATGACTTGAAAGATTTTTATTACTATCACCAATAAGAAAAAACTAATCATTATATAATATACCAATTCCTTCTATCCTATGTTCTCATTGTTTCTCGTTTTATTAATTTTATCTAATTTATGTTTATATTAATATCTAACCTTTGAATTATTAATAAAAAATTACTTCAATTAAAATTTATATATAATTTTCAAGTATTTCATGTTATTAAGCATAAATTAAAGAAATTAACCCTTAAAATAATAATAATTTCAATAATAAAATTATGTTATTAATGTGAACTTATAGCAATATATATTCAAATTCAATAATTTTAAATGAATACTTAATATTAATTATTATTACAAAATGTTATCTCCTATTAACTTTTTAGGTTAATTATTACTGTTAATAATTTTTTTATTAAGTTAATTGATTACACATTTATTATTAATTTATATTAAATTTTAAAATTAATTAAATGATTCAAAAATATGTTAATTATCTATATCAATAATGATTGACTTTTTATGAATTTTAAAAAGTAATTAACAATACAATTGTCACTTAATTTTTAATTAATATTTTATTAATTATTTTCATAATTTATATAAACTTTTTTCATAAAAATTATTTTTCAATTTATTTTCATTTTATTTATTTATTTTTTTGTAATAAGGAAAAATCGGGCCTAAATTTAGATGGAACTGAATTTTGATCCATTTTCCTATATGGACAGGAAAAACAACAATCAAAATTGGATAGGCACAAAATTTCCTATATTAATTTTTTTTCTTCACTACTATGCAACAGTATTTTTAACTGCTTATCAAAGTGTCATAAGGCAATTCTAAGATAATTTATTTTATTTAATAAAAAAATATAAAACACCGAATTCATTTCTTGATATTGTATTTTTATTTATAAGTAATCAAAATAAGATGTTATATATATATATATATATATATATATTAATTTGTAATTATATATATTTATATTTTAATATACAAAACTCATTTTTACTTATATTATATTTATTTAACTATCCACATTTTTATTTCACAATATTTGTCTGAATAAATTAAGTATGTCTATAATAACCATGGAAATGTTACAAATTACGCTTCAAATTTTTATCCACTTTATCATGTTTATTTTCCTCAATACTCTCCCACCATCTTTCATGTAAAAGTACCAACTTCATATTTATTTTATAAAATCAACATGATCATATAAAGTTATGAAAATAAAAAGCTAATTTTAAATTGAAAAAAAATGAGAAGTTTTGCATAAGAGAAGAGGGTTTGTGTTGTGAGGAAAACTGGAAAAGGAAATCTGAAAGTATAAATAAATTGAGAAGATAGAGATTAGGTTAGTGTCACTCTTTTCACACCCTCTCTTCTCTCTCTTACCCTGCGGCTAGGGTTTTTCTTCATCACTCTCTTTCTCCATTCATTCTCCCATTTCACCTTCACTTTCCATCTCGAATCAGCCATGGAACCCTGCTTCAGTTAACCCTTTTGCGTGCTCTGCCGAAAGAAGTAAGCTTTTTGGGTTTTTCTGAGAAGGGTCGCGTTTCCAAATGGCCACTGCCAATCCCTTTGATTTGTTGGGCGACGATGCCGAGGACCCGTCGCAGTTGATCGCGGCCGAGCAGTTGAAGGCCGCCGCCGCGCCGAAGAAGGAGCAGGGCAAGCCTGGACCCCGCGGGGGTGCGGCGGTGGCTCAGCCGAGCAAGCCGGCTCAGATGCCTTCCAAGCCAATCCCTCCCACTCAGGCTGGTTGGTTTCGTGCCTTCGTTTATGTTATCATTTTTTTTCTCTCATTTCTAATTGAAAGTTTGTTTTTTGTTCATTATATTTATCTGGGTCATGAAATTGTGGCTTTTGCTGACGGGGTTTAAGGGAGTAAAGAGATTTATCTGTTCATGGTTTTAAAAAGATGCGGGTTTTGTGTTGATTTTAGTTTGGTTTATTTATTCATTTTATTTTGTATGAAATTGAAAGCCGTTTTTTGTCTTATTATTTGGGTTGGGTAAATTGATGGGTTTGAAGGGGTAACTGGGTTTATGAATTTGTTCTGTTTTAGAAAAGACGTGGCTTTTATTTTGGATTGGATTTTGTTGTTTTTGGTTGTTACTTGCCCCTGGTTTGTGTGGACCTTTTTGCTTTTAGTATTTTGGGATAAAAGGTGTTTAATGTATTAGTTTTACATCATTGTTTTTTAGGAGTTGTGTATGGTTGCGTGTTGGAGTTTAATTGGGATTATTATGATACTTGTCATGTGTTAACGTATGTGGTTGAACGTGTTTTGGTTGTTGACTATTTGTTTGGAATATGTGATATGGCCCTCATAGCTTTAATCTTAGGCTTTTTAAAAGTTACATTTGTTTATTGGTTGGTACTGAATCTCTTCAAATATTTATTTACTTGTTGATTTCTTGTAATTACTTTATCAAGTATTTGTATATATGGACTTTCAGTGTTGAGTTTATTTCAACTTGCTTTTGTTGCTACCTTGATTCCTGAATGACCATTGCAGTGATGATATACTTGTGTTGCTTTTCTCATGGTTTTTTCCTGTCTTTCTGGTAGTGAGGGAGGCGAAAAATGAAACTTCTTATGGTGGCCGGGGAGGCGGCCGAGGTGGACGAGGATACGGACGTGGACGTGGTGGCGGCAGTGGCTTTGGTCGTGATTTTTCCAATGATGAGAACTCATCTGCCCCTGCTAACCAGGGATCTTTTGAAGGAGAGGCTGGAAATCCCTCGGAAAGACGTGGTTATGGCGCACCGCGCGGACCCTATCGCGGTGGTGGTCGTGGTTGTCGTGGTGGTTTTAGCAATGGCGAAGTTGGTGAAGATGGACGCCCAAGAAGAGCCTTTGAACGCCACAGTGGAACTGGGCGAGGGTAACACTATAGTTCATAGCTAACTAATATTTCTTTATTCTTGTTCTGTTTTTCTCTCTATCTCTTCATATATAATGTTATGAATTGTTCTATCTGCAGAAATGAATTCAAACGGGATGGTGCTGGACGAGGAAACTGGGGTACCCAGTCTGATGAAATTGCTCAGTAAGCAATGTGTTAATAGGAATGAAGATATGATCACAAATTCTGCAAAAGAGTTTATATGTATCCATTCGAAAGCTTTTGGTGATTTGTTTTTCTTATTAAATGTGTTAGGGTGACGGAGGAAGTTGCCGATGAAACTGAAAAGAATTTTGGGGATGAGAAGCCTGCTGAGGAAGATGCAGCAGAAGGAAACAAGGACAGTCCTGCTAATGAAAATGAAGAGAAGGAGCCTGAGGACAAGGTGAATGATCAATCCCATTAAAGCTTCGCCATTTATTTTGAATCTCTTGCTGTAAATTCTAGGTTTTCTGCAGTTCATGATCAGGAGACAAACAGAATATATGTCTTATTAATGAGTGATAGATCATGTAAATTATTAAGCTTTGGTTCTGTGTAGTACATCTCACTGTCACTGCATTCTGTTTGCTGCTATGCAATTTTTAAAGTGTAGGGTCTTGATTGCATTTTTTTTTTCTTACTTGTATGCTTTAAGTGGGTATATTTGAAATTTATATTCTCCAGGTTATTGTTCATCCAATGCTAATTGGAATTTAAAATGGTTGCAGGAGATGACCTTGGAAGAGTATGAGAAAGTGCTGGAAGAGAGAAGGAAGGCCCTGCAGGCTCTGAAGACTGAAACAAGAAAGGTGGATGTCAAGGAGTTTGCATCCATGCAGCCACTGTCAAACAAGAAGAGCAATGATGAGATATTTATTAAATTGGTGAGATTTTCTTGGTCCCATTTTGACCTAAATTTGTAATTATTTTATATTAATGATGCCTAATGATATAGTTTGACAATTGAAAATTTTTCCAGGGATCTGAGAAGGATAAGCGTAAAGATGCTTTGGAGAAGGAGGAGAAATCCAAGAAGGTGACTTTGTAACTTTTTTTATTTGTCTTTGATTACTTTGTATTAAGCTCCATGAGTGACCAAATTTTTCCTCAATTGTCAAATTATATTTTGAAAGCTTAGTTGTTGCTTCTAGTATTTCTTTTTACCATTTTGGTAGCACAATGAACACTAATTTTAATTTAACAACTTTCACATTTCAAAAGCCATTTTAGGGAATTTGACAGAAACTGATGAAAAATGAGGAACATTGGAATTTGTCAACTTTTTTATGCTGGAAGTAACCTGTAGCATATACGTGTTTTAAATATATTTTTTATCTTGATTTTTTATCTACCCTAATTGCTTTTCTTGTGATTATAGTAGCAGTTTGGTCAGTTATTACAGTGAAGAGGTTCATATGCCATTATCCAACTTCATTTTAACTGTGTTGAAATTCATGCCATCTTTGGTTTTATAGTTAATCTCTGCTTATATACCATTGTTTTTATTTTTATTGTTCTAGGTTCTACACAATTTGTTCACATTATTATTACTTTGGAGTTGATTCCAATTTTGATTATCTAGTCTAGTTTTTGTTCATTCTCTCATTCAACTTGTGTTACCTATGTAAGATTTTTCTTATTGGTAACATTTATGGCTTTCATCTAACTTGAGTTTGTTTTGTTGGACATTGATACTCAGTCTGTGAACATCAATGAGTTTCTGAAGCCAGCTGAAGGGGAAAGGTACTACAACACCAGTGGCCGCGGGAGGGGCCGTGGCCGTGGCGGTCGAGGTGGCAGTGGAGGAGGTTACGGTGGAAATGCAGGGAGCAATGTTGCAGCTCCATCAATTGAGGATCCTGGGCAATTCCCAACCTTGGGTGGGAAGTGAGGTTCCTTGTGAGATTTGGCTGTCCTTGTTTTTTTGTCAATTTTGGGTTCTCTGATTTGGTGTTGAGAAGGAAAAAAACTTGGTAATTGGATTTCCTGAATTAGAAAGTGGAGCAATGTAAATTTAGGTTGTTCTTCATACCTTCACTGTCTGTCCTTGTAGCCTTTTCTGGGGGCTTATATGGTGGCGGATCAGACATAAATGTTGTTGAGTTTCCTTTTATTTATAGATTGAATTCTCAGTTTTGATTTCAAATTTGCGGAATTACCTAAACAATTCATCGCTTTCGCTATCAGATTTGTTTGCGGTCTGTAATTTGATCAAACAACACTGATAAACATTTGCAAGACACAGATTTTAGACTTGAAAATCTGAAAATTTTGCATTGTCAAACATTGGATACCTAAGTAAGCTCTTATTAGCAAAGTTTTCTGAATGGTAGAAATAATAAATAGGATTTAGAGTTTAGGGTTTATGATTTTTTGAATGGTAAAAATAATAAATAGGATTTAGGATTTAGAGTTTAGTATAAATTAGATTTATTTTTTTCGTATTTAAAAACATTGATTTAAACATTGATTATTACGAATTTAATCCCTTAAAAGAATCGTGAACAAGATGCAATTATTCCGATTGGTCTTTTTGTTATGTAGGTTGTAATTTTTTTAGATTATAAGTCCTGATCATAGTTTTAAGTAGAGGTGTTTGTGGTTTAGTTTGATTTTAATTTATTATAAAATTTGCAGATTAATGTTTTATAGTTTTTTCACATTGATTTTTATAGATTTTATTATCATAAAATTATTAAAATATTTCTGAAAAGCTTGCAATTATTTTGTAAACAAATTTTTAAACTATATAATTAAAAATTATCAAATAAAAATGTATTTTCTCATATAAACTCATAATTATAACTCTTAAATATAAGAAAGTTAAATAATTATCACTAAAAATTACAACACAAACTTGTTAAAATATTATAAATAGAAAATATTATAAATAGAAAGTATTATAAATAAAACATAATCATGTCATAAAACAACATTTAGGATATATATATAGCTATAATTTTAAATGTAATATTAATATTTAAATTCAATAATCGATTAAGTGTATTGCTTTATTTATTTTTAGTTAGAAACTTCGAACCAAACCGTTTAGTTAGAAAAGTTAAAAAAATTAAAGAAAACTTACTTTTGATCATTTTTTTTTTATTTTTTTAAATGAATTTGTAGTTATTTTTTATTGGTGTGATTTAGAGCTTGTGTTCTATGCAGTCTCGTGTTTTTGGTTTTGATTTGATCATACAAGCAATGTGTTTGACATGGTGAAAAGAAGAAAAGAAAAACATTGAGGGAGGAAAAAACTAGCAAAACTTGAAACCACAAAACGTGTAGAAAAAAAAGTATAAAACACAACTAAGTGAATTCTGCTGTTTAAAAAAAAAAAAAAAACTGAGTGAATTCCACGCAAACTTATCCCACCAATCTAAAATAGGTTAGAGAAAAGGAAACCCGTTTTCATGATGAATATAATCATTATAATTTAAAGTAAGGTACAATTTATTTTCAAAGGTAATAATATACACACAAATTATTAAATTTTGAAACTTAAGAAACAAAAGTGAAAACTCCTCAAAATGTTCATTTTTTTAATATAAAATAACTACTAAAAATAATAAGTAGCACAACGATTGCTCAAATTCTTTTCTGTAATTATTATGATATATTTTATATTACAAGGGTAAAAATAGCATTTTTACATAAAAATATTCTTCTAATATATATTTCCGTTAAATTGATTTTCACATTCTATTACCTCACAAGTGTAATTATGACATTTTACATATAATATCATTGTCCTTGTTTTCATTGTCCATTATATCAAACTCGGAAAGAAAATTTAACTTCCCTTACTTAATCTCCTTTTCTACCAAACAATCCAAAAAAATATACTTTACTTTATTTTAATTAAAACAAATCATTCTACTTTCCCTTCTTTCTTTCACATTCTTCCCTAAACAAAACCATAGAAGAAACATTGTGCTGATATATAACAAGGCTTTGTATATTTACTTCCAACTATTTATATTTAGAAAGGCACAAAACCATGATTATTGTTTACCAACAGTAATAGTAATTGATCACAACTTTTTGTTATGATGTCGTATGAGACTAATGCATGTTATAAAGCACAAAGGGTGTTTGGAAGCAGAGTAAATGAAAGTAGTATTGCCATGGTAAAAATAGACTAGAGTAGGAATAAAGTTTTATCATTAACAAGTACTAAGCACAAGCATAGCATTCGAGTATATGTAAAGAATGGGATCAGCTAGGCCACAATTCCCAAAGCAGAGGACGAATTATGTGACACCGGTCCACTATTTAGTGAAATAACATACCCCTTACATGCAAAAGGTAAGTAAGTGTAGACCAAGCAAAATGGATCTCAACACCATCCGGTTAGGAAGAGCAACAACCACCTTTTTGCCCCACTGGTTGCCCTCTGATCTGCACTGTTGGAGGCCTTGCATTGTTCGCAGAAGGTTGGCTTGCCATTCTGCACAAGGGTAAACTTACCATCACAATTTCATCTTCTCTTTCACTTCCAATTTCACAAATCAACACTCAATGAAACATAAGATAAACAGGCTTTAACTAAAGAACACTGAAATGCTGAAGCTTAATTATTTTGTGTAGGTACTGCAAGATAATAGTTGTGTCATGCCATACCTCTATCAGAGTTGTACACTACAAATACTCTAGCTATTTTTTTATAATTTTCAAACTTAGTTTTTTAACTTTGATGCCAATACCACAATCATTACAGAAAAAAATTTAAGCATTTGATATTGTGTACTATGATCGTTTTTAAAATGCTGATTCCCTGTTGATTTAAGAGTTTTGTCTGATGTTAATTTACAGTATTATCAATTTTATAAATTGTGCTACAGTCATCAAGTGCTGTAAAAAATGGATATGTCCTATATAGACCCAGACAATTGCTTTAGTGCTTCTCTAGATAGCCAAAAAATGTAGAATTTGTAAAAGATATATTATCATAAACAAACATTTAAAAAGCTCAAAGAAGTGCACCCTAAGCTTAAGTGATATTGTTTAATATATGTATTCATCCAATCTACAATAAATAGGAACAGGTACAGTACCTGTTCTTGATGGAAGCAGACATGGCCATGAATGCCTCTTCCACATTTGTAGCATCTTTTGCACTTGTTTCCATGAAAGGTATTCCAATTTGATCTGCGAACTCCTGTAATAGGAGAAAAACAAAGGTGGGTTGAGATGTGCTTGTTGAGGAACATTAACATTTTCATTCCAACAATCATAAACAGAAAGTGATATATGCCAAGGTTTTACTTTAGCTGTGTCATATGATACAACTCTGTTTGCTGTCAGATCACTCTTGTTTCCAACCAAAAGTTTGTTAACATTATCACTAGCATAACGGTCAATTTCGCTGAGCCACTGCTTCACATTATTGAAGCTGTCTTCATCCGTCACGTCATAAACAATCTGTGAAGGATCCAGTTAGTGAAGAATGCAACAAAATCCCCATAAAGATAGGGAACCTTTTAAATTTAAAATCTTATGCTAAGGAAACCACCACCCACAATGATTCCATGTGCTCCACGATAGTAGCTACTAGTTATTGTCCTGAATCGTTCTTGTCCCGCAGTATCCCACTACAATAGTAAACCAAGTAAGAAAAGATCTGTCAATATAATCAAGAATTTCAGTGACTCAGAATCTCATATTTTGTAGCAACACAATAGCTTAGAAAAAAAGGGATCCTTGAAATTTATATAGAAATGAACAACAAAACCTCTAAAAAGTTTAAACATATATCACAAGCTTACTGAAAATATAACATCAGCAAACGAAAAAGCAATATCAAGCCAATTAGATACATACAATCTGTAGTTTAATTGTCTTCCCATCCTGCTCAACAGTGCGGATTTTCTTCACAAAGTAAAATGTATGATCAGTTGAGAAACAGTCTCAAATGAGTTCCAATCCAAATTAAGGTCTTATAGTGTACTCACAAAATCAACTCCTATGGTGCTTATGTAGCTCTCGATGTACGAATCATCCTGTAGCACAACATTGACATTATCATTAAGGTAGTAATTTAAATAACAGTATTGAGCATTTGTGTACAGTCTCCAAGACAAAAACAACATGAAAAATAAGGCATCAAGGTTACAGTCTTCCACACATAATGTCACTAGACACGTACTTTAGACAACCACACAAGACCATTTCACTGCACACCACATTTTCACTTAGACCAATGAGGAAAGCAAGGGAAAAGAACCCAATAAGCTGAAGGTAATGCCCACCCAAAAACAACTAAACCTAAGAAGAGAATATGTGGGTAACTACTTTTAAATATGATGTTAATGTCCATTTCAAAACAGTTTACTCAAAGCACGTAAATCTTTTGGTTAGGAGAGAGAATAATCTGTACAAGGAGGTGAACAACACGGTAAACAAGTAGAAGGAAACAACACAAAAACTACAATATAAAATAAAACAAACCATAAATAACTTACAGCAAATCTTAGAAGAAGGCACGATTTACCAACACCAGAGTCTCCAATCAGGAGGAGCTTGAACAGATAGTCACTGCATAAATAACAGCATCACATGAAGTTTCTCATTTAAAATAGACCAGTAATCAGTCGTAGCATCTCACCTCAAAGATCAACTAAGACATTTTATAACGACAAAATCATAAAAATCATACACAGACAACAAAAAAACCGTAAATTCGGATTACAAATTGATCCATCAAGACCATGATCGGCCACTTGCTCCTTTAATTAAAGTTAAACAAATATATATATATATATATATATATATATATATAAATACAACAAAACCGATAGATTTCTCATTTCAAATCTGGCACATGAATTACGAACAAAATATCATCCACCAATTGTCAATCAGTAATAGTTTTAGCCCCCTCTCAGATTAATTATAGCATGATGATCCCCATATCAAAATTATATTCCAAATTATTCAAACCAAGAATCCATTTTATCGGATCCACAATCAATATTAAATAAAAACACGTTATCCATTTTTTTTTCCAATTCACTCTTATTGCACAGGTATCCTGATCAAGAACCAGAGACTAATTCCTCAGTGTAAGATATTGACATCTCTCGAGACATTCTTCAACACGCATAGACATATATGAGATCATACCCTCTTGATCACAAGACCTCACACGAGGCCAATTATGTTTCAATTCATTCAAATCACATGCAGATACACATATTTCTAATATTTGTCAAAAAAAAAATAAAAAATTCAACCACAAACAAGAAAAATCGATCCAATCTAGGGTTACCAAACAGGAAAAATCGAAACCCCGAAACCACCCCATTGAAACAAAATTGGGCACATCCACGAACACCCTTTTGAAAAACAAACAAAAGGGATCAAATTGTTGGTGCAATCATAAGGGGGAAACGAAGCATACTACTCGGGATTCATATCGGGGAAGCGGCGAAGTGGCCTGAGAAGGGAAGATTATGGGCGGAGAGAAGAGGGGAGATCCGGTACTCGACGAAAGGCACGAATCGGAGGAAGAAAAGGTTGGTTTGTGTTGAGAAGAATGGAATGAAAAAGGGAATTTTTAGTTTTTGGTTTGATTTGGGTGCTTTTGAATGGAAATCGTGTGGACCACAGAAGAAGGAAGGCTAAACGGTGCCGTATTTGAATTTGTTGTTTTTTAGGTTTCGTTTTTGTTCGAGGGATGCCTTTGACCATTCACACATGGCAAACGTTGACGTTAGGGCTTCTATCGAATTAAATTAAAAAATTAATATAATATAATATAATATTCAACCACAATGAATATTCATTTTTTGTTGATGTTGCTTTTTTATTTTCGAATTTGTTTTATAAAATTCATCCATCGATGCTGTATTTTGATTTTCCATGATTTGCTATTTTACATTTCCATTTTTTAATATTTAATACATTTTTAGTTAATTTTTATAAACATAAAAAGTTTAATATATATTGAATTTGGAATTACTAAGTATTTAAAGTACTATTTTTTTCGCATCTTACATATTATTTTTTATGAACAAATATTTAATATATATTTTTAGGCTTAACTATTCTTTCTATTTATGAAATTCAAATAATTTATTCAATCTTGTTGAGACTTTTATATTTTGAAAATAACAAAATAATAATATGTTTTTGTATTTCTAATGATTTACATAAGTGTGGATTAGATATTGGAACACAATATGCTTAGCTATAGGCCTAGACGAAAAAATTAAAAATTAGATCAAAGTGTTGAACGCGTCTTAAGACCGGATGAAGTTTTTCTAAATAAAATACGTACAAAAGTTTAAATGATTTTTTGAATTTTTTAAAAGAATATACAAGATAAATATCTCATATACAATTATTTTGACTTTGGAAAGTTCCTCAGACACCAGAACAAACTACAATAAGTAAACTCAATATTCTGATTTAGAATCTTTATAAAAAGAAGTTTCTCCATATAAATAATAAAAGCAATTATTATCTATATACAATTATATCTCACCAAACACTTATTGTAAAACATTTTTACAAATATCAAAATTTACAATGCAATATTTTTCAAATACAAGGTTTAAAATTAAAAAATGAGAGGGTAATAAGAATTAGCTTATATTTTCGTAAAGATGAGATAAACATGTTAAAATAAATGAAAAAAAGAAAAAAAAATACAATATGATGTGAGGAAGAGAGGGAATGGAAGTAAGAAAACATATATCACAGTATGAGAGAAAAAAAAAAACAGAGAGAAAGAGAGAGAAAAAAA
>Ga0209700_100875_pt1 | contig 60618 bp, 30 predicted proteins | sample SiratroredBW_FD_187528 | JGI IMG/M metagenome (GOLD analysis project Ga0209700, IMG submission 187528) | Root nodule microbial communities of legume samples collected from California, USA - Siratro red BW (SPAdes) (version 2) | ecosystem: Host-associated > Plants > Roots > Nodule | place: USA...
ATGAATGAGACATCTAGAAATAAAAAATATTTTAACACTCGTTATAAATTATGAATATTTTCTTACTAATAGAAAATCTACCTTTATATTATATGTTTCTCGGAGATCGTTTGATAAAAAAAAAAACAAGATAAATTTTTTGTTCTAGTGCAAAAGTTAAATTCCAAATTTTACTCAAAGTGTGTGTTAAATGACTTTATATAAAAATTGGACGAGATCATCTTAAAATAAATATTGACTACATATGAGATGGTATAACAACTCAACCATAAATAATGTAATTAAAGTAAACATATTAAAATTAAAGTAAACATATTAAAAAGAAAACCTAGATAAATATATCAGTTCATTACTTAGTACAAGGAGAAGTCCTCCCAGCAATTATTATTAGAAGAACAAAGAAGAATCGTTTCTCTCGAAGGTGACTATGGTGGCGACGAACGTGAAGGCAGAAACCATGGCTCTCATGGACAAGCGCAGCGCGCTGGAGGCTGAGATGAACGCCATCATCGCTCGCCTTTCCCAGCCCGGAGCTCCTGGTCTTTCCGGCGGTCTCGTCAATTCTGAGGTTTTCCCTTCTCTTTCTTTTCTCACACCACTAATTTCAACCATATATTCGTTCCAAAGCTTTGCACAAACGTTTATTCGTTCGTTCTTTACGAGACGCCGCTGCTACATTTTCTAGGGCTTTCCTCGCTCCGATATCGACATCCCCGTTGTCCGAGCCGAACGACGTCGTCTCGCAGGTTCGCAGATTCGTGCATCGAACCACTGTTACGTCTGTTCAATTGCTTCTTTACAACGTGCTGATGCTGCATTCTCTTGTGATTTTTGTTCTCTTTGTAGAGTTGCGCAATGACCACAAGGAGATCACTGAGAAAATAGACCAAAATATTCAAATTCTGCATTCAGCGAGAGTTGGAAGTAGGTCATCGGTCTACAAGAATCCAGGTATCAACGAAGAGTCAGTGTTCTTGTGTGTACAAATTTACATGTTGGAACTTTGATTTTATATTCTACTATGGAATTAGGTTTTGTTTGTCAATAAGGTGAGTCATAGTGGTCTAGCTGCACCTTCTACCATGGAATTTGGGATTTTTTTAATTCTGTTTCTATGTATATCTTTTATGGCTTATGGGTATTACTAGCAGTGCCTTTATTCTTTATGAAAGAATGAATGCATGATACTTCTGGTTTTAAGGTTGTCTTTTTTCATGTATGGTTTTTTCGTTGTGTATGTATGTGTCTTGCCTTATAGTTTTCTGCATCTGCTTGCTTAGTCACTAAATGCGTGAGTTAGAATCAATTTTTTCTGTAGCAACCTTGTGCTCTGTCAAATGTGATGTTGGGTGCTCCTTGCCCTGCTTCCTATGCCAATGCCATAATTTTCTTTTTAATCGTAAGTTATGACAACTTTTTATAGCCTATTTCTCTGTCATTAGCTTATGGGGCATAATCAAAATTGTTGTGCAAATCATTACTTGATTAGTTTATTGTTTTAGTTATAATACTTTATATTCGTGTTGAAATGTTTCTAAAATATAAAGTCTAAACCCACTTAGTATTTTTGGTGTTGAATCTGACCAACTTGAAAATTTTACCTCTATTTGTTATTATCCAATTGCAAAGTTGCCTGTAAACCTGATGCAAGAAAAGATGAATGTTTGCCATTGGGTTTTGTTGTTGAAATGACCAATCTCCTTTTTTGTGAAGCCGTTGTTTTTGTTGGTATTGGTATGAATTCTTGTGTTAGTCTTTCTTCCTCCGTCTTTAGTTTGATTAAGATTACTTGCGGTATATGCATAATGAATGATAATTATTATCATGATGTTTGACTTCATTATAAGGTAACGATGATGGTTTAGATACTCAGACCTCATCAACTATAGACACTGATGCATCGATGACATCACAAAATGTCCTTATGAGACATTCCCCCAATTCAATGGATGTGGATGTGTTGATTAGTAGACCCTTTGCTACGGTGGACGAGATAGCGGATGCATCACCGGCAGTGGAGGATGGTTTACAACTTGGAGATCAGATTCTTAAATTTGGCAATGTGGAAGCAGGTGATAATTTGCTCCAAAGGCTTTCTTCGGAGGCTCAGTCAAATATGGGTCGTGCAGTACCGGTTGTTATTATGAGGCAAGGCATAGTGATCAACTTAACTGTCACACCTAGATCTTGGCAAGGCAGAGGACTACTGGGGTATGCCTGCTGTCTCTATTTTTCTGTTTTTGTTTAGTGTGCCTAATACTTGTCTATGTCTTAAAAGTTGTTTTTGTTTTTGTTTAGTGTGCCTAAGACACCTAGATCAGACCTTCAATGTCTTAAAAGTTGGTAGAGTGAAATACTTGTCTATGTCTTAAAAGTTGGTAAAGAGTAGATGGTCTATAAATTAAATTTGCGTCTTGTGTTATTTGTCTAAGCATTATACATGTTCTGGACCTTCTTAGGTTTTGATGATCTTTTTGAAGGTTCATCTTGTTTTTTTCTTTAAGAGTAAAAGTTTGCCTCTTTTATATGCACTTAGATAAGATCTAATTATATTACCAAACCTTAGAAATCATGGGTAGTCTTAACATATTGATAGATGAGAATTAAACTGTCCATGATTGATTGTTCATCTACTTATCAGACCGTCTATGTCTTAAAAGTTGGTAGAATGGAATAACGTTAAATCACAGCTATTGTTAAAAATATTCAATGTTCCATCTGAAGTATGGTCAACTGATCATGCAGAGAAAATTTTCTTTTACCCTTGATCCGGATACAACTAATGACAACGGGCTATATCTTTAAAATTTATTGTTACCCAATGTGAAATGTAGTTGACTTTCTACTAGTGCTGATGTGTTCATATTTATTGCTAACATTTTTTCTATGTTGTATGCTGGCAGATGTCATTTTCGGATCTTGTAGGTGCCCCATGTTCTCATGATGGTGGTGACGGTTGTTTCTTTTCCCATCCGGAGTTCTTTACCTTATCATATTTGTCTTGGCAAGACTCTGTAGTACACAATTACATTGTGGTGCACTTTCTCTGACTCAGTAATGCGGTACACTTTTTCGGATCATCTTTCTTTTTAACCCAAATTAATTTAGATCATCATCATACGCTTCTGTAACTTTGTCTTTTCTCAAGACAGAAAATAATGAGCTTGGGTACATGGAAATGAATCATTTCATTCATGTGATTTGTCATGTTAAAACTCTCATTTCATAGAGAGATTAAACAGGGGAGTTATTAGAATTTGTGTTTAAGGAGAGATGAAGCCAAAATTTTCTCATGACATGGTCGTCTAAAAATTTAACATAAGAAAATTCATTCCCACACCACACAAGAAAAGTCATATGTAGAGAAATATATACCACTAACACTGCCCAACACCCATCATCAAGTCATGTTTCCACTTTTGCACAATTATTTGCAACAAGTTCCTTTTCATGGACAAACTTTCTTCGGCCCCTTTGGAGTAGTGTTTGACTCAAGAATGCTAAAGGCTCTATCTTGTTATAAGATTGTCCCAATCCTTTCATTGAGTGCATTAGATTCCACCAAAAACTGCTTGGAAAAGTCAAGTACAACCAGTTGTGTTAGTGCTGCCGTGACACATTTTAAAACTAATGCTTGTTTTGTATCTTTGCACTTTTGAAAAGCATTATTTCTTGAGAATTTCATCCTAATCCCTATAAATTTCTTGGACTACCTCCTATTGTGGTTCAGGAATTTTTCTGGCTGTGGAAATTGTACTCTACTCTTTTACTAATTTTAGTGAATGGTCTAACAAGAAGTTCACCTATTAACGAAGTAGGAAATTTATCCGATTTCGGACTCTAGAATCCGAAAATTTCTTTTTATACTAAAATAATAGGGCTAACTTATTGTCTTATAGTAGGCCTAATTATTCCTGTTTTGAATATTCACAATTTTTTCAATCTCACTTTTCTAGTAACGGGTTTAGGGAAAGAATTTGGAAAAACTCATCTAAAGAATTCTTAAAACCAACCCGAGTCACTTTAATAGATATTATCACATTGGATGAGAACACTACGAAGCACGATATTAAAATGTCATTAAGTACCAAATAAAAATCATGATATTGTAATTCTTAATAGATTTTAATAAAAAATGTCATTACTATACTTCCTAAGATTTTTTTTATTATTAGTGGAAGAAATATGAAAAATTATAAATTTGAGTCTCACTTGTCATTTAATAATTTTTTTTCTAATTTTATGATTTTCAATAAATTTTATAGATAGTAAAATGTGATTAGAAGAAATATCATGATAATGTGTTCCCATCACTCTTCAATATCAAGTAATGACAAAAAAAATGTATTTAAAAACATAAAATAATGACAAAATGTATTTAAAAAGTTTTCTTAATCTTTGTTATATTTAAATTTGTGGGAATCATTAAAGTGAAAGGACAATAACAACTTATATTTTAAGTTTTGTTATTGCGCGACGATGTTACATATTATTTATTGTCGAAGTTAATGATTAATATTGTCCAAAATTTTGAGCATATATGGGGTGAGTAATATCTTTTCAACATGATTTCTTTCATACTCAAAGTGATATAAAAAGAATTGAATCTGGACAATTTAATTAGAAAACACAAACTACTACTATATCAATAAATGAGAATTTTTTTCTAATTTGCCATAAAAGTTTATCTTGTTAAGTATTATTCATTAATTCCAAAGTAATTTATCATTCCTCTATCTCAATATTCAATCACAAAGAGGTCTCTTAGCTTTGTGGAGTGGGTTCCTAGGGATTTCAAATTAGGATTTTAGTTGTCTAATTTGTCAACATTTTAACCATGAAAATATCGTATTAGAGAATGTCATAATATATAACTACACAAATTGAAAAACAAAAAGACAATTCTTGCAGTATTAAATTACAAGGTGATTTAGAAACGGGAGTTGTGCCTAATTAACAAACTTAATCTTTTATGTATCTCGAATAACATTGCCTTAAAAAAGGACACTTATGGGAAAACCCAAAATTAGAGGCCAACTTTAACTGTGCATAAGGAGAAAGGAATTAGTCTCTATACTAATTGGGAGGCATCCTTAGTGTAAACAACACAAGAATGATCAGTTTGCTTGACTACTGATGATTTTTTACTTTGGATTTATGCCTTTTAGAATAAAATAATATCAATAAACTACTCTAAAATTCTTCGGATCTACATGCATTTTTAGAATGAAATAATGTTAGTTAAAAAAAAAAAAAAAGATTCAACAACTCTAAAATGAAAACATATTCATTGATTAAAAGCTAAAAGACTAAGAATTTTGATAAAAGAATTAAAAGGTAAAATCTCTACAAACATTTATTATTAGGATGATATATCACTGACTTTACTGATTAATCTGTATTCATTTTAAACCAGTTAAAGAAAGATGGAATAAATAAATAAATAAATAATATCAAAATTATACAAGTTATAATCAATTTTTTAAAAACTATTTTTTAACAAATTCAATATATTTCAAAAACTTAGTCATGACTTTTTTTAATGAAAAAGAGATGTTTTCTATCTTGTTTCACACCAACTCGAAGGAAAGTTTTTTGGCCCCAAAAAAGTTCTCTGTTTTTTTTCATACTTAACTAAAAAGCATACATTTAATAACAATATATCTACTTTCTCCTGTTTCATTCCTTTTTATTTACACTCAAAACAAAGAATGTGTTAGAGAGAAATTGAATGATTATAAAATCCTCACCTATTCTCATTCTCCACGAGAGAATAAGATACTAAAAAGCTGTTTGAGACAACCTGAACATGTGTTCAAGCACACTTAACTTCTCAACTAAAAAGCTACAAGTGAAAAAACTCAACAGAGAGAAGAGAAACATGGATACAAAGTTGCATGATTTCTGAAAGATGTATTCAACAAGGTTTAATTTCAAAACCAATACTTAAAAGAGTTCGAGCTGACTCAATTGCTTTCTCACCCCCAAGGTCCAACGCTTCCCCGGTTAATTCTTCTTCTGTGTCCTCTGAGCATTCAGCAGAACTTTCCTGGTTTTGTATCAAACCAGTTTTTTTCATTGAAGCAGGAGCTGCAGCAGCCACAAGGGAAGCACTTGGTGGAGCATGTCGTTTCTTGGGCACTGGCATGTCATGATCATGCACTCCCTTGTATGTAATAATCAGAGCTTTTGCGTTATCCACAGCAGTCTCAATGTGCTTTCGGACAGGACATCCAGCAGAAGTGCATCTGTAGTAGTTTCTGAAAATTCAAGCTACCTCGTATTGATAACCACAGAACTAAGATTTCAATAGTCAAATTAAATAAAACAAAAGGGAAAGTTAACATCTTTCGCACAGAAAAACAAAAAGTGGCCTTTTGAAGTGTTTTTAAACTTCTCAAAATTGCTACTTACGAAGGAAAATACCATTCAATCAACAATACAACTTTCGAATACTCTTACTAACTATAGAATAGTTGTTAGAAACTAGTTAAACAATTGGCAAGGACTTAGTTATGTCAACTTAGGTAGTTAGTTAGTAACTATCTTTGGACTTGAGTGTACATAACTCAACTCACTACTGTAAATTCATTCTCCTGATTCATTTCAATTAAAGAATTTTTTTTTTCTCATTTTCTCTGTCATCTGAATTCTTTACTGGTATCAGAGCTCTCACCCTGATAGCTCTACTGTGCATCTATGATAGTGTCATGTGATGCTTCTTCGAATAATTACTATGAGATTACAAATCAATCACGTTACAACGGATCCATCACAAAATTCCTCCAGCATTGCCTGCCTCTTCTCATATTTGATCTTTCTCCTCCAATTGTTAAACTTCACCCTGGGTCTAATTCCAATCATATCACTAAACCTTCATCACTGACACAGGCTTCCTTCATAGTATTTTCGTGGTAGCTCTTGGTCCACCTGAATTACTCCTATTGTCCCATCTCCAACTGGGTGCTTGATTTTCAAGTGGGTTGTTGAGACAACTGCTTCTATTTTTCTAAAAATGGGTTATCCTAATGAAGCTTAATAGAAGGAGGGTGTATCATTTACTACAATGTACTTTATTGCTGTGGTTTTTGTTGACGATCTAGAACCAAAACTGGTTTTGAGCACAACATAACAATGAACTTTCAAAAGGTGGCACCAGACTTGGAAAATCTGTAAACGTACAAAAGTATCCTAGAGAAGCACATTTGTCAAACTACCTTCATCCACCGAAATTTGCTTAACATTCCAACTCATCATTGTTGCAACTATGACAACCAACTCATCATCATGGGGGACCACTTGGTCTAGATCCTCATCTGCGAAAGAAATATAGGCATTCAATCATGGGGTGTTTTTCATTGACACAACCAAAACCAATTAAGTGTACCTCTTTCAATATGCTAGTATATACTCCCCAAAAAAGCCTCTTGCTATGGTTTTAAAATCACCTAACCATGTTCTCATGCCCTCTATCAATCATGCCTGGCTAGACCTCAAGGGTGGATCACGTATATCGCAATCATGCTAATCATCCTTTTAGTTGTTCACCTTCCACCTTCCACCTTCATCTCCAATTTCCTACTTTTTACCGTGATCTCCTCTACTTCAGTATGGCATTTCGCATGAGATCATATCTCAAGCATTGTCTCCACCTTCCTTCGCTCTAAAGATTCTCTGAATCGACTTGCCCATAAACACTTATGAAACTAGCGATAAACATCTTCTCATTCAGATCTCCACCTTCAAGTGACACTATTGAACCCTGTCCGGTATCCCTTCAATGACTCCCTTTCTTTCTAATACACATCAAAGATATCTTCCACCACAAGAGGTTAGTATTGGTTGGCCACAAGCTCTGCCATAACAGTTGTGATAATTCCATAAATGAATTGAGTGATTAGGGAGATCGATGAACTAGTCTAAAGTCCTATCCGTCAATGTGCTGATGAAAAATTTTGCATTGAAGACCATCTGTCTCTTCACTTTTGAGCATCTGCCAAGTACATCAGAACAGCTTCAGTTACGATTTTCCACCACTATATCACACTATCCTTGACTATGGCCAACTTATTTTTTGACCGAGTTCACAAATTGCTGTCATGAACTTGTAACTGATGATTATATCAATTACTATAACTGGAAGATGTGCAGCGGAAAGGAATGGCATTTACAGTGATCTATCTGCATTCTCTTGAATATACAATTGGTGTGACTTTTAGAGACGTACTTCCATTAAGGATGCAGCTATCTCTTGGAATATTAAAAGGAGACATGCAACCCTTGATTTAAAACAAAACACTCAAACACTTCATAGCATTCCATTTCTTGAGTAACCAAAACAAGCCATATATGAATATAAGCACGTGAAATTTTTATTGAAATCAATATCTTTAATTGATTTGACACTGGATGTACTAGTGCTTTGATCTTTACTGCCAAATAATATAAACCACGAAGTCATCATTTAGGTTAAGTTTTAAAAACAATTCAAACAGGAAATTTATGTATGAAATTCCACATAGCAGCTACGACTTCCATAGAAAAACAGAATTTATGGGTAGAGGTATTATTTAAAAAGAAAAAGAAAGCAAGATATAGCCATGGACCTGAAATGTGGATTTCCCTTCACCAATTTTTGTCCATATTTGCACCATCGGTATCCATCACTTGATATCCCCATATCCTCTGCTGCATGTACAACAAACTTTGGTTTCTTTCCGGGTTTTATTGCTGAATCCAAGCATGTTAAATCATCACCTTTGTTCAATCTAGTTATCATATTAAGGACAAGTGCATTAGACCATTACATCCAGCCACATGTACAAGAACAAGAGTTTATTCCTCAAATTACTTTCCTATCATATTAAGGACAAGAGCATTAGACCATTACATCCAGTCACATGTACAAGAACAAGAGTTTATTCCTCAAATTACTTTCCTATCATATTAAGGACAAGAGCATTAGACCATTACATCCAGTCACATGTACAAGAACAAGAGTTTATTCCTCAAATCACCTTTGTTCAATCTAGTTATCATATTAAGGACAAGAGCATTAGACCATAACATCCAGTCACATGTACAAGAACAAGAGTTTATTCCTCAAATTACTTTCCTATGAAGAAAATTAATTCATACGCAACTTGCCTTCTTTTTGGCTTGGGGTCATTGACATGCTCTTCCTTCAAAAAAGCTTTACCCTTCTCATCATTAGATGAGTTTTCTAGATTCCTTTTAGCACTGCAAGGTGATTCATATAAAGGTTCTTTTGGAGAAGATGATGGATCAGAATCATTCAGAACTCTGCTAGAATGCTTTGGACCACTGCATTTTATTTTAGGTTCACTGTAAGGCAGGAATTTACATTCCTTAGTAGAATCGATTTTATGTGGGGGATCATGACTATGTTGACTTTTGTAAACAATCTCGATCACATATCCTGAGTGGTCACAAAATTTAATCTTCTTAGCAAAACAATTTGAATGGGTACACCTGTAATAACTTCGAGAACCTGTAGGACTCTTCACTTGCTTCTGGCCGTACTTCCGCCAGTTGTATCCATCAGATGCAGATGCCCTTGCAACAGAAACAGAAGATAAGGTTGTACCACCAGAAGGAGTTCCTTTGTCCACTTTTGGCACTTCTACATTATTAGCCTTAGGAGGAGATGGTCTCTGTTCCGGTACAACAGGACTAGGGGAAGATGATAAATACTGCGATACAGAAGTTGGTGATAGTTTAGATAATGAAGTTGAACAAGCAGACATCTCAAGTTGATTTTCTGTCTGTTTTTGAGGTGCCTCATCTGTCTCCTTTACAATAGTTTCCTCGTCAGAATGCTGAGCTGACTCCTATACATAAAATGGTGCATTTCAGTGCTGAAGAAATCAAATAAAATGGGATGAAGGGAAGATGCAATTTTTCTTATGCTTAATTTGAATCCAGAAATATTGCATTATGGTAGAACTCTTGACAGAAGTGGAAAGAAAAGTTTATCTTTATTGAATGATAGGGAATATTATCTACCCATGAGAATGATACACAATCTAGATATTCTGAGAGATCTAGTCCACTCCTTACAAATTTCTAATTCAGAAAAGGCCCTAACAGTATCCCATTATTCTTCTTTTATAGTAAGTAAATGATTTACAGATTATAACAGAAAACTACCACTAAATGGACCCATCAAACAGTGCCCCAACTACTCCCTTTTAAAATATACTTGCTTAATCACTTGCCATCACATTATGTCATGTTAGGTGAGGTTCAATAAAGGAATCAACTAATTAATAAATGCAACTAGAGTTCCCTCCCACCTATGAGATGTTACTATGAATTTAAGAAAGTTTTGCGGGTTACCCTCATAGATCAGCATTCATCATTGGAAAGTCTATATGTCCATAAAACCATACACATTCCAATATAAGACTCTGGATCCATCATTAATGCATCATGGCTGAGTCAAGACAGGAACCAGAACTGCAAAATCAGATGCTTTTCAAAGACTGAACATCCCAAAAGGCTCTTACCCAAAAGGCTCTTACGTGAAAAACTAGGAATGGTTCATATTTCTAACATGTTCCTTCTCCTGATCCCCTTTGGGGCTAGTTGACTTAATATTAATTATTAAGGGAGAGCATGAATCAAAGTATCAAACTTCCATCCACTTATTCATGGAAGATCTAATACCAAACAACAAGAACTGGATTTTGCAGCTGGATTCATGGGGGTTTGGGTCAAATTAATTCTATAATTCGAGACTATTTGCTCCTCATTTTCTTCTATAAGCTTCATGTAATCTCAGGTTTCTAAGCCTCACAAATAATTTTAAAGGCCAAAAGTCGTGAAACTTTCAAGCAGTCCATGAGTTTTCAAATTGCACATCCCCGAAAAAACTCGAGTTCTTAAAAACAGTGACAGAACAATACACTCAGGGTGTGTTTATAAGAGCTTATTCACAGCTTAACTGGGGTCATCTAATGACATAAAACACTTATTTCAATAAACATTCCTAAATAACTTGTAAACAGTTTACAACTCACATGCAAACAATTAAACCTTATTTCATCTTGGATTCTAAAAAACATCTTATACACAAACACTAATTTAAATAAGCACTTAATAAAGTTGAGTAGCCATAGCCATAGCCATCTTAAACCTATATCTTCAGCACTCATAAGAACAAGAAGCACCAAGAACGGCTCTGAACCACTTCTACAATCCCTTTATAATGTGGCTGAGATCAAGCAGAACATTTCAAAATTTAAAAAAATCACACCTTTGAAATTCACAAACTCAATTAATAATTTAACACACAGATGCTATGCTCTAACCTTATCTGGGCCAATCTTACGTGCCGTAGAGCTTCTTTGCATATCAGCTGCATCAACACACTGTTATTCAGGATTCACTACTATAAAAAAGAAAAAAAAAAAAAAAAAAAAAACAGAGAAGAAAAAAGTGTTATTGAAACTCGTACGAAGCCCAGAAGAATGCAGAAGTAGGGTTTCTGAGTGGAGTTGGTGTTCATCGGAAGCAGTGGAAGTGAGTGAATGGGTGGTGAGGGAGGAGTCCGTGATGCGGTGCTGTGTCGCTTCTTCCTCTTCCATGACAGTGAAAAACACAACTTTTCCTTTGTTCAGTTTATGATTCCGCCACTAATTTTCATTTTCTGGTTTTTAATTTATTTTGTTTTGTTCATTGTCGGGTTATATGTGTCTTTGAATGCTATCTTTCTCTCTCTTTCAGGTGGGTTGTCGGGTTTTGCTGCAACTTGGAACGGAGGTTGTCTCTGCACCGTTATTAACCGTTTCGCCGTTTGGCTTTTGGAGCTGCACATCTTCTGTCCTATTTCACTGTACTTGTTAACGCTGTACTTGTTAACACCGTGTGTTTTCTTCTGTTACACCTTCTTCCCATAGTCACACTCAATGTTAAAGCTTCCCAGCTTCACACTCATTATATCTTAGTTTCATAATGGAGGTTGAAAATGTTGAAAATGAAGGATTAATTTATAGTGTTGAAGAGAAAGTAAATGAAAGGTGAAGTAAAGTTTTGGTAGGTTATTTTCTTTGTAATGTTAAAGTTATATTAGGTTTATTTTGTAAAATATAATTTTTTGTTATAAAAAATTAACTGAGAAAATGAAAATAAATTATTTTCTAAAAATATTAATTATTTAAAATATCATTTGTTAATTTTCAATTTTAGTAATAAACAAATTTTAAAATGCTTAATAAGTAAAATTACTTTAAAAAATCAAATATTGAATATAAAGGTAAATTAGTAATTTACCATACAAACTATATTAATGTAGTAGTTTCTCCTCATTTCATACTTTATTCTTTGTTTTAAAATTCTACCAGCAACATATTGATGTGTTGTTGGTTGTTAGACAATTTATCTATTTAAGAAAAAAAATTATAAACTTTATTCAATCTTCTTTCAAGTTAACATCAAAGCTCACCTTTCAAGTAGGAGAATGACAAATAGTGAAAGATTATACTAGGATCAATGTACATAATTGATCGAACAAAAATAAATTTATGTGGTCTCACACTTTATTCTTAACTAACTTTTAATTATACTTTGTAATCAAATGACTTATGTGTATTTCTAGATATAATAATCAACCCATAACTTTACATATTTATGTAAGACCTTCATAAAAAAAAATGTGAACAACATTTGGAACAAATAATACTTAAAATGTCATTTATAATGTGAAAACATACTATAAAATTGAGGAATAGAAATTAAGTAATTTTTTGATCATCATAGAATTTAAGTTTATGTGATAATCATGAAATTAAAATTGTGTGACGTGCCTAATGCAAGAAATACTTTATATTAAAAAGTTTAATAGTATTATTTAATAATTATAGAATTAATTTATTTTAGTATATGCCACTTAATTTATAATTAGAATCAAACTTTAAATTTTGTAAAGTTGTTCCATTCAATAAATATATTTGTAGAATGTAATAATATTAGTAGAATGTAATAAAGTATCTTCCACAATTTTTTTTTTAATTTGAATATATAATATTGTAGTAATTATTTGTATTTTTTTTAATGTGTCTAGTAAAAGTTAGTAATCAAGAAGAAACTCACCTTTAATTACATTTTTTTTAAAAATAACATGGCTAAACCTCAAAGGCTTGTGATACTAGTAGAGATGCATTTTGACCAAACTAAACTAAGGACATTTTATTAAGAGCGTTACAAGTATTTTTTATTTCATTAGCTTTATTAGTAGAGCTTAGAGTAGTTACTTTAGATCTTAATATATCTCATAAGGCACCTTTTGAGTGGATTGTGAATGGTGTCATACCTTTGGATGCTAGTGTCATACACATTTTACAATAATTCTTTCATCAAGACAGTAAAAGATGACCTATTCCTATTTATTATACATAATTGTAAATGAAACAATAAAATATATGGGTGACTTTTCCCTGACAAACTTGTCACTATATCAACTAATTGAGTATTTTTTTTTAGTTTTGTTTAGGATGAGAGTAATTGTAGTTAGGATTATATGTTTTTTTAGTTGTATAATTAGGTATCACAATATTTTAATATTATAATTATACATATACGGATATTTCTCTCCTTTTTTATGTGGAGAAAAATTATGTACACATAATATTTTGTGTACTCAAACACATCTATGTATATTTTTGTTATTAAAAGATGTAAAAAGAATTATTTTATTACATAATGTAATAAAATATTTAAGTTTCATTAACTTTCTTTGATTTAAATAAATTTGTACATTTTCATATTTTAGGAAGAAAATGTCATTATGCAAATATTGATTTGAAATAAGAAAATATATTTTTAAGAGAATAAATTTATATGAAAATTTTAACATACATAATTCTTTTAGATTTTTTTTTATCAACTGTTTTGGTTGAAAAGATAGAGTTTTATGTATATATGTCTTCCTTTCTAGTTTTGTGTTGGCATGAGAAGAATAAGAGATCAAATAGGAGTTCAATAATATTCTTTACCTTTTGTTTCTCTTTGTGTACTAATGTTTAAAGGAAAACACACAAGAAAATTCATTTGATGTCTATTGTTGAAAGAGTCAAAGTTAAGTTCTTCAAATTGGAAAGATCCCTTGTTGACATATATGTAGAGAGTATGTTCTTTTATTGTTTTCAAATATGTAGATAACTAAAACTACTACATACTCTACTTGAAACTAGTTTGGGAATTTTATTTGGGTTGATGAGATTTAAAGGTGAAGGTAGATTGAGATAAGTTGTGGTTTGAATACGATGAAGGTGATTTATTAGGAATGTAAATGGAGTATATATGGATTGGTCACATATCTTGGTTGCTAGAGTTGTTTTGAAAAATGGTTCTATTTTTTAAATTGGTCTCATCTTTTATATGAGCTAGTATAATATATATATATCCTAAGTTAAAGACAATACTGCTTGGCGACTTGGAAATGGGTGAAATATCAAAATTTTTTGGACTGATATTTAGCTTATTGAACCAATTGTCAATTTTATGAACATAGTAGGTTATATAAATGCTAAATTCAAATGTTGTTGATTTTATTTCAGAAAAGGAATAGAGTGTTCCTAATATTTTGCCACACAATCTTCTACAACAAATTAAGCAGATTATGATTCGAATTATTAATATCTAGGATATGATTAGATATAATTATACTTTAGGTAATGAGTCCCATTATTTATATTTGGGTTGTAATAGCTGTTTGGTTGATTTTGTGTAGCATCTCAAATATTTTATTTATATTTATTTTATTTTGTTGATAAAAAATATAATCATCATTTTAAAACACATGCTTATAAAGGAAAGAATTTGGAGCTAAGTTATTCTTTTGTTTTAAATATAATTTTAAGACCTATATCTATGTTTATTTATATACATAATAATGTCTATTTATATACATAATACATTCATAGCACGTTATCACAAAAGCAACAAACATGAAGATAAATTATAAAAGAAAAAAATTAACAAGACCACAATTCTATATTAATTCAACTTAACAATGAAATTTATAATTCAACTTAGTCCATCATCTTTTCATCATACATATACAATATACATGCGAATTACACATGGACCCACATATCAAATATATTCACCAACAAATATCTATTGATACCTTTTGGAAGATCAATATTAAGCATTCTCAACAACACTTTAATATAGTTTAGCTAAGCTGTGATAAAAATTTTTGCAAAAATTGGGCAAACATAAACATCTTTTCTTTTTTTACTCAATACAATATTCTAAGTGGATTTCAGTTTGATTTGCTAAAATTATCTCTGTTTGCATCAATTAAAGTATCTAAAAAAATGTAAAAAAACATGTGAATTGGACACTTATGAATACTCTCCTCACATTTGTACCTCCTTTTTAAATTGTTGAGCCAAAATGAACTTCATTTCCTCTAATTCAGAAAAATCAACTTTTAAACAAAATCCATAAGGATAAGGTTGGTAAACAACCAATCCATTCTTAAGATAACCACCAAATCCTTTAAAGGCATACAATTAAATTGATTTATATTTTCATCCAACCATAACTATTGGACACTCAACACACGTAGAGGAAGTTGCTCTCGTAGTTATGTAAAATCCACCAACTAAGCATCATTGTCATATGACATAAAAGAAAGGGTTACCCTACAATCAAACAATGCATATAATTGTGCCTCAAACATAGAACACATACCTCTCACAAGGCTATCCAATTGTGAAGCTTCATCTCCACTAATGGAAAATACTCTACCAGTTACTCTCGACATCTGACTCATACCTTGTGTTACTTGTTGTACTCCACTAGAAGGGGTTACTCCCAACTTAGTTCTACAATCCTTTATTACTTATCCATGTTTATTACATCTGCTGCAAGTTACATCTACAACTGTCTCAAGAAAGAACCTAACCATGTAAGGTCTGACACATCTAAAACATTTGATTGAAGACTATGAATAAGACATGAAGCTTCCACCTTTATGAGACAGAGGTCTAGAGTAGGCTTCCTTTGATGTTTGGGTTTGTTATCTGAAGATCCTCCTATTTAAGATGTAGTAACCCTACTACTGCTTTTTTAGTCCTTCAACCACTTTTGTTTTTTTCACTAAAGTAGAGAATCAATAATGAACATAGGAATCATCATTTGCTTAAGCTCTCACTTCAATCATCATGGGTTGGGTAAAACCTAGTTAGGAGTTTGAACCTAGTAGCCTACTCAATAATTATAAGACTCATTTCCTTCAACTACATAGACTTAATTTACTTTGCATATCTGACATTGTCAAGGAGCTTGCTTTGAAACTCTATCAGGTTACAAATTGCCCCCGATCTTTCATCATCTACTTTATACCCATCTACCAAAACTTAGCTTGTTTTGTAAGCATATAAATAACACATGACAACTTTCTCTCTTTAGGACATTGAGTGACTTCAAAGTTTCTCTTAATATCCCTGACCTATTATCTGTTGATGTAAAGCTTTGAAGGTTTTTAAGATCTGGACTAGTCCAAAAAGGAGATGAAAATGGAATTCTCCAAGAGAGTATAAGAGTTGGCGCAACAAGAACTCCATGGAAACATGATACCATTTAGTTGATGAGAAAATCAAAACATGAACAAGTATAAAAACATGAAAATAAAAGGACTTAAAACTTAAAATGGAATAAGGAAAGAGATGGTTGAACACGTCACCTTCAAGATTGGAAATTTTCAAGGATGAGTGAAGGAGGATTCGCCACTTGAGAAGGCTTCTCAAGATAAGAATCAAAGAAAAGAGTAAAGACAAAACTCAAGAACTCTCAATTTTTCAAAAAAAACTCTTATTCATTCCACTTGTGAATTTTACAAAAGAGCGCACTCCTATTTATAGCCATGGAATTTGGCCAAGCAAGGAGTCTCAAGAGAAAAAAGAGTTAATTACACTAATCAAAGTTAACTACAATTAAATATGTTTAAGCTAAACTAATCCTTGAAATTAGGGAGATACACTTGGTAATTTCTAAGATACAAGAATGTAATGATTACTCTAGGATAAATAGGATGCATGTACATGAAGAAATGCACTAGGTAGTTACTTACAATGTATGAATGTAATGATTATTCTAAGATGACTAAGATGCATGTACTTGGAAGAATGCACTAGGTAGTTACTAAAATACAAAGAATGTAGTGATTACAGTGCATGTACTACGTAGTTACTAAAATGCAAAGAATATAATGATTACAATACATGTACTTCTAAGAGTCTGGATACTATGAATGTGTCTTGAAACTTGAATAGTCAAAGATGAATTAAGTAGCCCCTGTGAGATGCATATACCAACTTAAGCCTTCCAAAAGACACTTTTAATATGAGACCAATGCTCTCACGTTTCTATTCTAGAGTTTATAGTTCTCTCAAGTCTTTTTAATTTCTACAATTTACAAACATTTATTCTTCTAATTTATTCCTCCAAGAGCTTTAAGACTCTCTCTTTATTTCTTCATCTACATCTCCATTTGTCACACTTCTTTTATTTAATCTTCATGTCTTCTCTTCTCATTCTTCAACAAGTTCTTCCTCATTCCCATCCTCCTTCAGTTGGAGAGAATTCGTCCACGAATTCAGAAGACCTGTATCACAAAGAGAAAGATCAGAAACATTGAAACAATGACTTCTACTGGAAAATGTGTTTACTTAATAGTGTAATAGTCATTACAGGGAATGATGTTGCTATAGTATCTCAACTAAAGGAAAACTTGTGTGAACATTTTCAAACCAAGGATCTTGGAAGCCTAAAATATTTCTTGGGTGTTGAAGTAGCTTAGTCAAAAGGTGTTGTAATCTCTTAAAGGAAGTATGTTCTAGATGAGGAGACATGCATGATTGATTGTAGACCAATGGAATAATCCTATGGACCAAAAATAAGAAATTAACGGCAGATTAAAGGGAATTTTTCTCTAATCCAGAAGGATATAGAAGACTTGTTGGAAAACTTACTCATCTTACTATTAGTGGACTTGATATGTCTTTTGGAGTAGGTATTGTTAGTCAATTTATGCATGTTCCTTGTATTGGCCATTAGAATGCTATCATTACTATCTTAAGATAAAGGACAAGGTCTGCTATATGAAGATAAAGGAAACACCGAAATCTCTGGATATTGTGATGTTGATCGGGCAGGATCCCCTACTAACATACACTCTACTATAAGATATTGTGTTTTCCACAAAGGAAATGTTATTTCTTGGAAAAAAAAATAGAGTTGTCGAATCAACTGTTGAAGTTGAATATAAGGCAATGGTGTCTATTAATTGTGAACTTGTATGGTAAAACAATTCCTTCAAGAACTTAACATTTGTGAGACTCAACAATGAAAATGTATTGTGATAATCAAGTTGATCTCCACATTGCTTCCAATTCAATATTTCACGAGAGAACTAAACACACAGAAATTGAATGTCATTTTATTTGGGAAGGTTGTTCTCCAAGGAAATTTGTACTAAGTTTATCAAATTCAATGATCAACTTACATGTGTTAATAAAATCCTTAAGGGGTTTAGATTGAATTTATTTGTTTCAAGCTTGGTATATACAATTTGTATGTTCCTACTTGATAGGGAGTGTTAAAATGGGTATTAAATATAGGTAGTAAATAGTTGTATTGGAAAACTACTATATGTTGTCCCTATCTTTGGACCTAGGTCTCTAGTTCTGACTCTTGATCTTTGCTCTTCATGTTACTCAATGTATCAAATGTAAATATGAGATCATAAAATAGGTGTTTTCAAGTCCTTTAAAATATAGTCTCTTTTATTTATCTTAAGTATACTTAACATATATTCTTATTCATATACATTTCAACTCAAATCATATTTCTTCCTTCATCACACATAAATATGTCATTCGCATTTACATTACATATTTATATTACACTTCACTTTAAATAAAGCAATAAAATATTCAAGCATACAATTCAATAATTTATGCGCACAAGCATACATATACATAACCTAATGTTCAAAAAAACTACTTGAATATGGACTTGAGACGATATCCCTACTTAAGCAAAAAAGTTCTATTAAACAAAGAAATCAAATGAAACACTCACTGAAGTGACTCAAACAAAACATTCGCTTAAGTGTTCCTAAATTCGACAACTCTAAAACGAAACTAAATCACTTGAACACTACATAATATTCATATCCTACTTCATAAATTTATTCCTTTCAAGTATAGCAATAAGTTTAATTTAGTGTCAAGACTAAACGAAAATCAAGACTCCACTTAGATAGGTACAAAAGAACCCTATTTCAACATACAAAGCAAAAACTCAAAACTCAATGTGTACCTAAAGAACATCAACCTCACATAACACCGATGAACTTCGAACTCCACGTATTACAAAAGAGCCTCCAACTTACACATGACACGTGAACTTTTTAAATTATACATGCATTTGAAGAACGTCAAAGACATATATGCAATAGGAGTTCTTTGAATTTTATATGCAAATGAAAAACATCAGACACCCATGCAAGAGACGATCTTCAAATTCTACATGCATCTAAAGAACTCCAAACACACATGCAACAAAAGACCTTAACTCAACTACAAAGTTTTCGGCATACATGTAACAAAATGAACTTCAAACTCAAAATGCAACAAGATTATTCTATTAAGATTATTTAAGTTAACTCCCCTTACCTAAAACTCTCTACTCTTGAGAAGCTCATACTTAAGCAAGAAAATCACCCAACACCTAAAAGCTCTGAGTATGGAGAGTTAGAAGGATGAAAGTAAAGATAATGTAGAATGAAAAACAAGAGCGTGAAAGAAAGAGAAAGGTGTGCATGCCAAAGTAAAAAGATGGAAATGGGATTTTACATTCCTTACCAACTCCTTCAAATAGATAAAATAGATAAAGAACAAAGGTATCCTAAATGTATAATCTTAAAAGCTTAAAAGGTTAATTTTAAAATCAAAATGTTTTGTGCTTTTAAAAATATTGATTTTTAGGCATTTTCTAGTAAAGCAAAAAGTTGTTATATATACTACTCCAATCAGTTAAAGCAGATCTTATCTAACATCGTTGATTTTTCTCCATCTACTTTTGGGATGCAGTTCACTTTACAGCCTAATAGTACTTCTCGATTGATTATATTAGAAAGTTGATGTCAGAATCCTTCACAATTTAGGAATAACAATATATCAAATTTTAATAAAACTCAATTTTTGATACTGGCCATTATTCAACAATGATGTGTGCTATCTCAGCAATATCAATTTACATGTTTTAATTACTGCGATGAAAATTTGAGTGACAATGATGTCACAATCTTGAATCAATAAATTGTCATTTCCCTCTACAACAATGGAACAGAATATTTGAGATATTCTTTACCCGTCATTTCTTAAACCCAGACCCCTCCATCTGGCCATCCCTTTTCACTTTTCTGTCTGCATTACAACAGCGATGGCTACAGTTAATAGGTTGGCATATTATACAGCATTTACCAGCGTAATGCAAGCATTTGATGTTCGCTTGCGTTTGGAACCCCAACAGAAATCCAGCTTGCCAATTTTCTTTTTTGACCCTAGAAAGCCTTGACAATTTGCTGCACCACAGTTGCATTTAACCTCTGGACCAAATTGCACAAATCTACAAAGCCAATAAACCAGATAACGTTAAATCTCTATTGTTGGAAGTTTCAGAGAAAAGATCCGACAAAGTAAACAAAGTTACCTGATAGATACGCATTAGTTATGTTACTAGTTTAGTTAGTCAAAGAAATACAACGACATATGTTAGAAAGAATGGGCCTGCAGCTAATTCACGACCACTACTGGCTAAAACACACGAACAACAATCCTAGGATTTCCACCCATTTTATCATAGATGGCCCCATTTTTCACTCACGTACCATTGAAGGCTAAAAGACATTGATCTCTTCTCTCTCCAAGCAAGCTTTCTAACCCAGAGCACCAAATTGTGTTTCTGCTGCATGGCATTCAGGAGTTTAACGCCAAAATGGCACTTCAGTGAATTGACCAACCCATACCATTCTAGTCGAGTCTCCAACTAACCCTCACTGAAACTATGAACTTTATTCTCTGGTCTCTTAAATCTATGGTGTACGGACACTGTTTAACATGGCTAACCCTTGTTTAATTAAAAGCCTATATTTTTGTTGCCTTTACACGTCAACAACTTTTCGAAGCTTAAACAATGCAGACACCTCCATAGATGTAGAAGAGGCAGGTAGAATATGAAATAAAATAATGTCTCATTTTTTTAGGTATGCAATCATAGAAAAAAAGCATATAGATTGGTCAAAATGATTTTATTTTACTCATTTGATTAGAATTTCTCTAATTGTATATGCAGTTCTCGTGTCCTGTATTTAAGGTTTATAGGTTCGCATCCTTTGTGATGCGTTCTATTTGTTTCTAAGAAGGGTTTGCGTTTTATTCTATATTCCTTCTTTCATGTATATAGGATGAGGAATAATTCTTTTTAAGATATATTATCATACGAGAATATCTTTTTTATGTAAAATGAAGTCTAATCATCTAAACCGTTAAATTAAATAGAAAGACAGGATTAAAATACATACCATAAATTTTCTAAAAAAGTAATTAAACAAAAATATCAGAATTATTGTTAAACCAACATCACAAGCATGATCAACATTAATGGATTGTTATTGTCCAACCACATTGACTATTACAAAATATTATTATTGTCATTGTTACTATTATTCTCATTAAAATCATCATTGATGTCATGATGGTCAGTGTCAGTACTATCAAAACCACTGCAACAACCACTGCTAACATCATCGACGTCATGATCACTATTGCAACAATTACTACCATGATCATCTTCACCATCCCTGACACCACAACTACCAACATCCATACATTGATAGCTATGCAGTCATTGCATTGGCGGCAAATATGGCAATGGTGGCATTAACAACAGTGGTGATAATAACAATCATGATAATGATAGTGATCAACTAATAACAATCTCGAAAAAAATAGTATACTAATTGAAATCTTTAATATTTTTTTATTTTTGTTTAGTCAACATTATAGAGATTTGATTATTTCATTGATGGACATATTTAAATAGCAGTAAATTAGTCATGCATTAGGCATAGTTTCCTTGTGTAACATTAAACATTCTTATTAAACAGGATTCTCTCAATCATGAGCCATTCAGACAAATTTGATACATGTCACCATATCCTAGTCACTACTAGAGAATTGTCAACTCTCTCAACCTGAGAGTAAAAGGTAGGATCAAATTTACCTGTAATCATATGTTAATGGCTCTCCAGCTTGTATTGAACGAGCAGCAAATACACCCACACGAGTTTCGCCATCTACTTGCCTGGAAGAAACCACATGAATTTAGACCTAAATATAAAAGGGATGTTCCCACTAAATAGATAAATAGATTCATTTTGTTAATTGACAGCAAATATGCCCAATTATTCTAGTTCTACAACATATCAATCAGCTGCAAAGAAGGAGCTTATCATAAAGTAGAAATCCTACTAATTAACTATGTTACATGTGAATAACTTAAGCACAAGAGTATAAACCACTTCATCAATACAGCAGTAAAGAGCTTATAATATAAACATTTCTTTTAGGGGGACATTGTCCTTAGTCCTTAAAAATTAATGAATACCTAAGTCAGGAATTCTATATTAGCATCCATATTCCATACATATTCTAAGCTGTGAACGTGCAAAATTAAGAACAAGGTATAAGTAAAGAAAGATGTGTCTCATATGTGACCATTAACAAACACCTGTAGAACAATATGGAACATACAATTCACTTGTGCAGGAAATTAATTGCCTGCCTCATTTCCCTTCATACTTCCTGCTAAAAGCCTAAAGCAACTATTTCTCTTGATATTATAGGTTGTCATGCTATTAATTTAAGTTGTCTGAGCACAGAGATGCCAAATCCTCCCATGCTGCATATAACAAACTTCGGTCAACCTTCCTCCACAAATAAATTTTGTACCTACTATGCAAACTGTTAAGTCACAAGCAAATACAACTCGTTGACAGTAAGACAAGATTACAGGTTTATTATGGAACGAGGTTTAAAAATAATAACTAAGAATATAGTTGTAAGATAGCTTTTATAGCAAATAAAATCCCTTTTATAGGAAGCTTAGAGGGAAAAGGAGTTAGTTTTGGGAGTTTAAAGAGTTTTGTAACTGGAATAATCTAGTGGAGAGGAAAGAGCTCCTTTGTATCTTTTGTTGTACATTTAGTGAAATAAAGAGGTTCAGATTTTCTATTTATTGTTTTTCTCTGAAAATAATGTTGCTTCCTAACAATTTTAGTCTGACCTTCCAGTCTGAGTGCATAATGGAAAACATAGTGGATGCTTTGGAGAATAGAGGAAGGAGATTGCAGAGCTGATGTCTCTGGTGAAAGAAAACATTCACATAAATAAAAGGAACTGCTTCTTGAGATCAAGAAAGGAAAGAAATTGTCGGATGGAGGAGAAAATTCAGTCAGTGGGGGCAAGAGAAGGACGTCAACAACGATGGATTTAATAAGGACAACGACTACCCTAAGGTAAAAAGGGTGGAGTTGCCCACGTTTGAAGGGAATGATTTACAAGGTTGGATAGCAAAGACAGAAGAAAATATTGAAGTTCAAAACATCAAATGATCAGAAAAATTACACCTAGCCTTCAGTAGCATGGAAGAACGCAGGTCATTAGTTCAAATTCTGGCGACAAAAATCCAAGAGCCCTTCTTGGAAAGATCTTGCAACAACATTGTATGAAGATTTAGAGGCGGTGGGAGAAGAACAATTTTTGAGAGATTGGTTGCAATAAGACAGACCAAGAGAGTGGAAGACTTCATCAAGGAATTCGAAATCTTGGTGTCTCGAGCAAATCAAACATTGGAAGATCAATTTATGAGGTATTTCTAAACATGGCTACATAAGAAAATATAAAATCAGGTTTGGCCGCATGACCCAAAAGACCTAATTCAAACCATGGAAATTTCAAATGACGTGGAGATAATGAAGGATACACAACACATTAGCGTAATCAAGAACCTAATTCAGGTTTTCATAATAAAGTTGGAAGAGGAATAGTATTGTATCTCAAACATACCATCAAGGAACCAAACCCGGCACACACTTATCCAATGGGTTAGGACAAACAAGGGAAGGGAGTTGGAAATCTTTCCCTGGATGACAGTGGCCAAGTTTGGTACAGCACAGACAGGGCCAGGAATTAGAGAAACCAGAAATCTTTCATACCTTGAATACGTCAAGAGAAGAGATGTGAATCTTTGTTATCGGTGTGATGGAGTTTTTTGTCCAAATCATAAGTATCCAGAATTCGAGGGTGGTCCTATTAGCCGAAGATGAACTTATTAATGAGCTAGGGTATATAGTGCAATTAGTGGTAGAGGAAGAGGATTTTGATGAAAGAAATGAGGATGAACATCAAGAGTTATATTGTCAGTGGTTGAAGTTATCAACTTGCTAAGCTGGGGGGTATGATGACTCAACAGCAAACAATGAAATTACATGGGGAAAGACATGGTCAAAAGGTTTTGACTATAACTGATAGTGGCACCAATGACAACTTCATTCAACATGTTTGGTACAAAATTTGGAGTTAAAGTTTGATCCAACAAATTCATACAAGGTTACACTGGGAGATGAGTACGAAAAGCAAACTAACGCCAATGTAACAACTTGAATATGAAGATGTGTGAATATATTTTTTAATGGGATTTTTTTATACAAATCAGGGGGAGTAGATGTCATTTTGGGCAGGACTTGGTTAGCAACTTTAGAGGAGGTCAAAGTCAATTAGAGGACCCTTACTACAACTTTTTTCTCATCGAGATCAAAGGGTTACAATCTAAGGTGATCCTAGTTTATCTAAGGATCTTATTTCATCCAAAGCATTGCTAAAGTTAACAGAAATAGAAGTTATTAACCTTTGGACAGTAGAAGCACAAGCCACGGGAAATTCAGAGAAGCATCAAGGGGAAGTGTCTACAGCTTTGGTTCTTGCAACCAGAACTTCAACAAATGCTAAAAGCATATACTACAGTATTTGCAGAACCTAAAGGTTTACCTCCTACTAGGGCAATAGACCACCACATTCCTATCAAAGCAAGAACAAATCAAGTAAATGTATGTCCTTCTCAATCTCATTTTCAAAAGAAAATGAGATTGAGAAGCAAGTAGCAGAAATATTGACAATTGGCATCATCCCTCCTAGCAATAACCCATACTCAAACCATGTGCTTTTAGTCAAAAAAAGATGGAAGTTGGAGATCCTGTATTGAGTACAAAACCTTAAATAAAGCAACTGTTTCAGATAAGTCCCTTATTCCTAGGATGGAATAATTATTAAATGCATTATATGGAGTTAAATACTTTTCTAAAATAGACTTAAGGGCAGGCTATCACCAAATTAGGATGTATGAGCCAGAAGATATACACAAAACAACTTTTAGACAACATCAAGGGCTATGATTTTTGGTTATTCCTTTTGGCTTAACTAATGCCCTAGATACTTTTCAATGAGCAATGAATTCAGTTTTAAAACCATTAAAAGATTTTAGTGTTTTTTGACAATATTTTTCTAAAATAGACTTAGGGGCAGGCTATCACCAAATTAGTATGAGTCAGATATACACAAAACAGCTTTTAGACTACATCAAGGTCATTATGAATTTCCGGTTAGGCCATTTGGTTTAACTAATTCCCCCAACAACTTTTCAATGTGCAATTAATTCGGTTTTAAAACCATATTTTAGTCCTTTTTAACGATATTTTGATATACAGCAAACGGCAAGACCACCTTCACCATGTGAGGCAAGTGAAGGAACCCTACATCAAGAATGTCTTGTAGCTAACAAGAAAAAAAAGTTGTTTTGGGAGGCAGGAGATAGGGTATTTGGTCATGTTATTTCATAGCAAGGACCACAAACCCTCAAAAGATTGAAGCCATATTGCAGTGGCCTATTCCCAAGACTAGCAGAGCCCTGAGAGGTTTTCCTGGGACTAACACGGTATGATCAACATTTATACGAAATAGCCAAACCTTTGATAGCTCTACTTAAAAAAATGAAATTTTGAGTTAACTCAAGACAGCCTAAGTGCATTTAGACAGATGAAAGAAGCTATTACTACTGCTCCAATTCTAGTGATGCTTGATTTGTCTAAGCCTTTTTCCATAGAATGTGATGCTTGAGGAAAAGGATTTTTTTATTCCAAGACAAAAGACCCATAGCTTATTTCGGTAGAGGTTTAGCAGACGCATCTCTAACCAAATCTATATATGAAAAATAGCTTATGGCTCTGGTCTTAGCTATTCAGCATTGGTGTCCTTACTTCTTGGGACAGAGATTCACTGTGAATACACATATCAGAAAAGGCACTAGTTAGAACACTGCATCACAACTCAGAATCAACAGAACTAGCTAGACAAGCTATTAAAGGAATGAATTTGAAATCATTTATAAAGTGGGAGCAGCAAATCAAGTAGCAAACACCTTACAAAGGGAAGAAGACAAGAAGTTGTCTGAACCTTTTTGGTAATATATTGCGTCTGTTGATGAGGACATTAATCTTAATATGGTTTTGTCAAAAATAAAGGAAGATTTAACCAAGGATCCATTTAAGATAAATAAAAGAGACTATATTTGAGAGAGCTTAATCACACCACACCAAATAGGACTTAAAAGAGACTAACAAAACATAATATTGAACACAAATCACACACCAAATAGGAATTTACAAGCTACCCTACGGAGAGTGCCCTATCTCCAAACTAAAAATAACACTATAACGAAGACTGACAAATGGTAATTGTAGGATTGTGTTCACAATGTATAACAGGAAAAATACTCCCTCCAGCCCTTTTTATAGACTTAATTAACTAATTCATTAGGATTTAAAAAATGAGTTAATTTGTTAATGTATTAAATTTGTTACAAATTTATTGGTTATCCCTAACATTAACACATTTTTTTTCAAATATTTTATGTTTTAATTTTTTTCAATTTCATGTCACGGGTTAAACTCTAGAGCCTAATACATTAGCATACTTTACTTACTATTAATTGAACTCAGAAAAATGACTCGTAATTAAGGATATTTTTATGAAAAAATAATTAATGTGGAAGACACACCAAATTGGGTTATAAAAAGGACCAAATCAAACATTGCATTCGGTTCTTATAAAAAGGACCGAAAACACATCACGATTCATGGTAGCTCATGGAATATTGCAGAATTCAAAAGAAATGTAATAATAGAAGAAATGCATCCCGTGTCCTTTTGTCTTGAATAACAAAGAAGATACACGATTGACAACATAAATGTTATCTATGCCAGACACTTTTTATCGACATACCAGCCACTTTCTACGAAGTTGGAATGAAAAACCAGTAATTCAGTATCTGATCTAAAACATGCATACGAAGCATATCCTATTTGAGTACATGTAGTTATCAGGGATTGTTTTGGGTTTCTTTGGGAGGCAATAAGCACACCGTTACACTGAAGGATTTTTTTTCAAATGTCAGCAAATCTCGCGCTAATGCTTGACTTTTCTATCAATATTGAGTTTGCCAAAAAAAATATTTAATGACATCAAGGAAACCGAAGTACATAATATCAAGTTATACTTCACACAAGTTTTTAATAATAATTTGGTCCACTAGGAAACAGCACATCTGTTGATTAATCTCTGAAAGAAAATAATGCAGCCTAGAATGAGTATGATGGTATTTGACACTAACCACTTTTCCAAAACACAATTGGGATCACAGCTATGGTTCAAAAAGCGTGAAGTATTTCCTTTGAAAGTTGCATCGATTGTGAAGTCTTTCCGAATCTCACACATGTAAAAATTCTGGACACCCATGTACTTCATGTCCCAGAGCCTCTTCTCACATAAAGCATCGTCAATTACTGCAGCAGAATTTTTTATAGTTAAATCGATCAAAGGCATAGTATAAAGACAAAAGCTACAGAAAACATGTGGTATAGAAGGTCATATGCTTTTAAAACTTTCCTGAATAAATTACATTTTATATTTTCTGAAGGACATACCCAATTATGGTTACCAAAGAAAGGGACACAAACAAGGGTTGACATTATGAGACTAGAAGCCGTTTAGAAATATGAACTACCTTCGCCAATATACTCAACTACAAATCCACCTTTATCAATGGTTTCAGCGGCCTCCACTCCCCATCCACAATGTTCAGTCTAAAAAGGGGGAAAAAAAAAAGACGTGTAAGAATTTGTAGCAATATTTTTAAATTCTTAAGCCTAATAGAAGGGAAACCCATAGAAAAATACAAACATGCTTCAAAATAAAAATATAATGTGTCCATCTTGATGCAGTAAAATTTCACACCTTGACTATCTTGATCTTTTTCTCCTTGCGAAATGGACGATTATTGCAATTTTCAGAGCAGCGACATGCTTTTGAGCAACTTATGCATTGAACCCTGATGGATGATATGCAATAATTAATGTATAACCCTGTTGATTAAATCTTACTAGTCAAGTATATTAGTATTACATGTTCACAACCAATTACAGTGACATGGCATATAATGTGCCACATTATATTAAGTGTATAGTTGTCGGTGTACAACACTACAACCTCTTCAATTCACAGGGAGAAGTTGATCATAATTTGATAGACCAGACAAATAATATTTTTCAGTGTAATTTGTTAACTCAATAGGAGTAGCAGGCATCAATATTTCTATCCCTCATGTCTGGGATCAACAAATTTTCAACCGTAAAAAATCATTTATTTGTAGAATAAGCAATAGAAAAATAACTCATTGTCAACTAAAATTAAAAGACATACACTATCTCTACAACATCTACATCTACAAGAAGTTTCATCCAAAAGAAGAAGACTCCGATATATGTACCTGCACACACAATCATCCGAACATGTAGAACTGCAACTGGTGCACCCAGCACCATCATCCACATTACTTCGTTTCTTCTTTACTAAGTATGTATCTGATATTGATTCAGGCTAGCAACATGATGAGCAGTGCAGTACTTAGCTTGAAAACTATTAATTATACCAAGAGTAAAAATAAGTTCTTTTACTCAACATTATAAAAGGGCTACAAAAATTCTAATTTTATTAAAGATAATAGCTGCTTCCCTATAGCACACGAGAAAATAAGTAGGATACTGCGTCTTATGTGTACATATGGTGGTGGCTGCTCCATCTTACTGTCCATGTCTTTCCAGGAGGAATCAATCTTAAACTCCTCACTGATAAATGGAAGAGGCAAGCGACAAAATACTTCCTGGAAAAAGGTGAGTGGAAATTTTCAAAACTTAAATTAACAATATTACAAAATTCTTATGCAAGTAGCTGGTTTCACTAATTCAAACATACAAGAAACCATCATATATAATGAACAATTAAAGTCGTTAAAATTAAAATACAGAATCCTTCAGAATTTTGTATTAATTGATTTAATAATATAGATTCCTTTCTTTCTCAAACACGATATATATTATTCATCTTGCATGCATAAATATCGCAAAAGGTCAGAACAGGATATAACGTAAGTGCATTATATGTAAAATATTTTTCACAAGACTTACCGAAATGTCACTTGTTGAAGCATCAGGCTGCTCATCCAACAAATACAACATTCCTGTCAGCCAGCCTAATCAATGAAAAATACCAATAAAAAAAATAAAACTTCGAAAAGAAATATCTAAATCAAGTGAGGCTCTAAGAATATATCAATCCAAGTAGAAGTAATCGTAAAACCTTAAAAGGCATATTTTTGCATATGTGACAACCAAAGTCAATTAAAACATCAATAAAGCTTATGGCTGTGGAGTGCCATTGGAACGATATGCAACACTTAATCAAGGTGAGAAATTTATAAAAGTAAAGATGCGACAAGGTAAACAAAGAAACACAAAATTAGAAATTCTAAGCAGAACAAATAACTGAATTTGAATATGGGCGGGAACCTAGCTGAAGGAAATACAGCAGTTTGCGGTATAATCACTAAGCAGAAACAGTAAAAGATTCTGGTGAAAAGAAAAAATTGACCTTCCTATCCAAGCGCCAATCAGAAGGATGCCTCCAGCAAACAGCTAGACCAGGATTATCTTTTAGCGGCAACACTACATCCGGCCATGGGGCACATTTATTATGGAACCCAATTTTACAGCGTACACACCTCAAGTGCTTTTTTTGCTTGCAAATGAAGCATGCCTGTCCATTGAAGGACCCGATAAGAGAATGCCAAGACAAGGAAGACAAAATAAGGAAAAAGACTGTGGATGCAGTTCACTACTAAACAGCTTAATTCAATAACTATTTATTAGGCTCTTATTAAATGAGCATTATTCATAAGTTTGACCGTGTACTTATGGAAGAGTTTAGCACACATCAACATTTTAGAACTTGTAATCAATCTCCCTTTCCATATGTGTTCATACCACCCAAGCTCATCAGAAGACACAAATAGTCTAGCACTCACTCAGTGTGTAAATATCAGCAAAGTGATAAATTAAACATCCAATCAATCTTCCATAAATTTCATTAGTCAGAAGAAAACAATAATTCACATGAGAAAGCATGCATGTGCTAATATCTTGCCGATTCATCATGTATTGTGAAGGAAGTAGATACATGCAATCCATATTTCCAAAGGCAAATCAGTATATTAAGGAAATGAGGGTCAATGTGAGTATGAAAGAGACCAATATCGCATTCACCAAAAACCTACATGCTGTGGACACTTGAACTTCTTCAGACTGTTAGCTCCAACAGAATCCTTCACACATTCAGAATGGGAGCACGCGTCGCATCCGCGAACCGAACACGCAACCTCCTCCCCAGGGTAGATAAAATGGCGGCAAAAGCAACATTCCGCCTGAACAACCCACAGACATATCAATTAGTTGCATGCAGTTCAATTAATCACTAATTTGAAAAAAAAATTGAAAAGATAGTGAACAAAAATACCATCTTGGGAGCGCCAACAAGGTATGGATGAGAGAAGGGGTCTTTGAGACGATCCAGGAAGGCTTTGTGAGAGGCGGGCTTCTTGACCCGATCGAGGGAGCCGCGGGTGCGCTTCAGAACCCGAGGCTCGAAGGCGGGATCGGAGGCGAAGGCATTGGGTAGGGTTTTGACGGGAGCGTCAGGGACATCGGAGGAGCAGTGAGAGAGTGTGAGTGCCGAAGAGAGAGAGAGGTTTCCTAAATCTGGCATTGCCGAAATAGTGAGGAGGAACTTGGCGAGAGAAGGAAAAGGAGGGAGAAAAGTTGCAGAGAGAGAAAGCGAAAGAAGAAGATGAGGAAGAAGAAGAGAAGGAGAAGAAGAAGAGGAAGAAGTTATGGGCGGGAAAGTGTGAATTTCAGAGGAAGCAGTGAAATACCGAAGGATGCACGTCATAAATTCTGTATTTACGATTTTGCCAGCTGGAATTTTGGTCGCCAACGACAAAAATGGCTGTCAGAGGGTCTTATAAATAATAATTAAATTTGTATTTTTTTTAATTAGACTGGTGGAAATATATGCACCTAGGTGTATACTTTTTTTTACAATAATAAAAAAATAAAAAATTTAATTTTTATTGTAATTATTAAATTCATAAAAAGATACATTCATCAAAAGTAATTATAAAATTATAATATTTATGAATTTATTATAAATATTTTTCATTGTAAATAGTTAATTGAATTTTAAAATAATTAAAATGTAAAGATTAAAATAATAAAATAAATTATATTGATAACAGTTTGGTGACAAAATGTGTATGCTTTTATTTCATTATATTAGAACGTAGGAGACCCATATTTATTGTTTCGCTTTATATTTGCATTTTAATGATAATAAAATAGTTAAAGGTAACAAGTTAATCTAATATATTTCAGGTGTTGATATTTATATGTTAAAAATAGGAATAAGTGAACTAATCCATACAAAATTTGTAGGCTTTTTCTCTTATTTATTATTACATATTTGTCCGAGAGAGTATGCGAGAGGTCTAACCGAATTGAAAGAATATTTTAATTCAAATATTTTTTCAATTGATATTTATTAAAAATAATGTTAAAATTTTAATTAAATTTTTTATCAAATTAAGAACATCCAAAGGAAATCTAGGCGATGAAATGAAAGAAAACAAAGAAAAAATACATGAATTTGGAGAAAATAAAAATTCTTAAATTTTATATTCTAAGTAGTATTTTAAATTCTTATTTTAAAGTAAACTAATTACTCTTATAAAATTATAGAATTTCAATTTCTTTTCTAAAATCATTACTTAAGCAAACTTCTAAGAAAACAACATTTCGAAATTTCTATGAAGAAAATTTATCTTTTAAAATAATTTATCTATAAAAGTAAATTATATTTTTTTTTAACATTTTATCTAGACACACAACAAGAGAATTATTATTTCAACTTTTTAAATATGAAACATATATGTCATCTCATTTCAATAGACTTAATATATTTATATACATAGAAATATTATTAAGTTTTAAGTCATCTCAAGTATCTAACTACATGATTTATACTACATTTATATTTGAAAGATACCACTTTTAATATATACAATAATGTTGGTTTATTGTTTTTTATGATGAAGAAAAATTCATGGAGTAGAGAAAAAGTGTTTAAAGAAATTCAAACACGAAACATAACAAACAAAAAAAGATAAAGAAAAATAAATAAGAGAGAATTTTCAATGTAAGTTGATTAAGGGGAGACTCAATGCTTTAAAAGATGATTTTAGATAATTGTTCATAGGTAATTCTTAGTTTTTAGGCAAACTGGAGAGAAATTAGAATTTTATGGTCAGTATTCGAGAATTTGTTGACTAAAAAATCACTAGAATTAAAAGTGGTTTTTGGAGCTTCTGCATAAATTATAACTTTATGGTCAGTACATGAGGATTTATTGGCTAAAAAATCACAAAAATTAAAAGTAGCTTTTGGAGCTTCGGCAGAAATTATAACTTTATGGTCAGTACCTGAGGGTTCATGGGCTAAAAAATCACAAGAATTAAAAATGGCCTTTGGAGCTTTTGAACTATCATGTCACTTTCATCTGTACAGGGGCTAGTTGGATCCTTTCACTTGACTCTTAAGTTTTAAAATTTATGATCATTTAAACTTTTCAAGCAACATCACACCTACCTACTCCTCCAAATCATCACTGCTTTTCACATATAATCATTACATTTCCTTAATTTCAAACTGTTTATGTGTACTCCCTAATTTAAAAGGTTAAATTGTGTTAATCATGTTTGGTGGAGTTAATTCTTGATTAACAAAGTTAACTCCATAATTTGATTTATTCTTCTGCCATAATCAAAATCCTCTATTATAAATATGAGTCTCCTTCATTGGTAAAACACTTATTGGAATTGAATGAAAATCTCCTTATGAGTTTGTGAGAGTTTGTTTTCTCTTCTATTGTTTTAATTCTCATATTGAGAAATTTTCTCAAGTGGTGAATCTTGTACACTTATCTTTTACTTCTTACATTAATGTTTTATTTTATTGAGTGAGTGGATTTGAGACGAAAGTGGAAAAATTAAGTTATCTAGATTAAGAGAAAAATGATCAGAGCGATATGATAAATGTGTTAGATATTTTAATTTTTTTTAATTAAAAAAATTTTAAGATTAAATTAATTGAAAATGAAATATTAATTTGTTGGGTGTGATTAGTGAATTATAATTTTCTATGGATAGAATTATAAGACTATAAATTATTTTAAAATTAAATTATTATTGTTAATATTATTATTATACAAAATTATTTTGATTATTATTATAATTTTTTTTATTATTGTTATTATTATAAATATTATTTATAATTTTATTATCTTTTTGTAGTTTTTAACATTAATGTTATTAGTATTTGATTTTTATAATTATCTATTCTATTTTTATTTAATTAATTTATTATTAATTTTTATTTTTTTCATTAATATTTTGTTATTGTTATTTTATAATTTTTTTGAATTTATTATTATTATATTGTATAATATAACTAATTGGATTTTATTTTATTATAATATAGATATAAATAAATTAATAATAAGATTAATTATATAAAAGAATGAAAAAACATCCCTTCATTGCAAATTTGCAAAGTAATGTGAGAAAAGTAAATAGTGAAATTTTATCCTTATTTCTGGTTTGTTATTATTTTTTTATTTATTGAATTTGGAGTTTTCATTGCATTTCTTCATAAGACATCCATCTTCGCAAATTCATGGGCTAAACCAAACAGACTGTAAGGTTGTGTTTGGTTGGACTGTTTTTGGGGATTTATTGTTGAAGAGGATGAATTTGAGTTGATGAAGATTGTTTGGTTGACCTGATTTGGGAGGATAGATCCTAAGAGATTTGCAGGATTGCAACTTTGTGTAGCCACTGAGATTCCTTTGCATACCAAATTAGCTTACATTGAAAATTTTGAGCATATTGACCCAAGTCACATTAACTTTTTTTACTTAATTTTATCACACTAAAATAATTATAAAAATATAAAGAAAGTATAAATTATAAACAAGAAATAATTATTAGCATTAATGTATATTTATTGTAACAATATATATATATATATATATATATATATATATTATATAAAAAATAAACTGATTTATACCTAATTCATCAAATAATTGATTCTAATAATTATATATATATTTTTGCATTCATAATATTTTCCTTTCCTTTTTTTCCAAGACAACTATAATATAATTAATCTCCTTTCAATCTACCCATACTCAATACAATTTATTCATTCATAATTATATTATTGACATAAAATAATTAAATCAATAAAAATTGTTTACTTTATAAAAAAAATAATAAAAGTATATTATACATGTTATATTGTTTTCCATTTATCCTTTTTTTTTATAGATGAAAATATGTTTACTTAATGTTTAATTGAAGTAAATCAGAAAAAAAAATGTGTCTCCTTATTTGATTCAATATTTATGATGAAATTGAGGGAAGAAGATGTTATTTAAAATATTTTTTATCCATCTTAAAAACAGTTTTATTTTCTTTTAAATATAAAATTATTAAAACACAAAAGTAAAGATGTTCAGGGGTTGGATTAGATAAAATCATTATCAACCTAATAAAAAATATCTAGTTAGTCGATTCAGTTTCTATATTTTTTATATTAAAATCAATTTAATTCAATTTATTTTAATTTTTTATTATCTTATTTTACAAGGGTTAATAAGTAATTTCAGAAATATATCAATTAAAAAAATAAAAACAAATCTATAACATCTATCAAATCAATCTCAAACTTTCATAACCAATCCCTTCAAGTCCCTTAAAATTTGACCATCCATCAATTAATCCAAACAACCCTATCATCTAGACACAATCCACTCAAATCCCTTCAAATCTATTCTCTCAAATCCACTCTCCCAACAAAACAAAGCCTAAAGGTGGTGTGTGTGTTTTTACTCCCTTTAGTGTCTAAGAGTTCATTTAGCTAAAATATCACGAGAATTAAAAGTGGCTTTTGGAGCTTGTGCAGAAAACATAAATTAGAACTTTATAGTCAGCACCTGAGGGTTCATTGGCTAAAAAATCACGAGAATTAAAAGTGGCTTTTGGAGCTTGTGCAAAAAGCAAAAATTAGAACTTTATGGTCAGTACATGAGGGTTCATTGGCTAAAAAATCACTAGAATTAAAAGTGACTTTTGGAGCTTCTGAACTGTCATGTCACTTTCATTTGCACACGGGTTAGTTGGATCCTTCCACTTGACTCCTCAAATAAAATTTATGATCATTTAAACAACATCACAGGTGCCTACTCCTCTAAGTCATCAGTACTTTTCACATATAATCAGAGTACATTTCTTTAATTTCAAACTGTTCATGTGTACTTCCCAATTTCAAGAAGTTAAATTGTGTTAATCATATTTGGTAGAGTTAACTCTTGATTAACAATGTTAACTCCATAATTTTATCTATTCTTTTGTTATAGGTCAAAATCTTCCATTATAAATAAGAGTCTCCTTTATTGGTAAAACACATATTGGAATTGAGTGAAAATCTCTTTTATAAGTTTGTGAGAGTTTAAGTTTCTCTTCTATTGTTTTAGTTCTCATATTGAGAAGTTTTCTCTTGAATCTCCTTACACTTATCTTTTAGTTTTTACATTAATGTTTTATTTGATTGAGTGAGTGGATTTAAGATGTAAGTGTGTGTGAAAAATTAAGTTGTTTAGATTAAGAGAAAGATGATTGGATATGAGTGAAAAGTTTTTGAGTGATGTGATAAATGTTATAAATATTTTAATTTTTTTAATTGAAAAATTGTAAGATTAAATTAATCTAAAATAAAATATTAATTTGTTGGGTGTGATTAATGAATTATATTTTTTTATTGATAGAATTATAAGATTATAAATTATTTTAAAATGAAAATTAAATTATTGTTGTTAATATTATTATTATATAAATTTATTTTGATTATTATTATAATTTTTAATTTTATTATTGTTATTATTATAATTATTATTTATAATTTTATTATTATTTTTAGTTTTTAACATTAACGTTATTAGTATTTTATTTTTATAATTATCTATTCTATTCTTATTTAATAAATTTATTATTACTATTTTATTTTTTATTTTCATTAATATTTTGTTATTATTATTTTATAATTTTCTTGAATTTATTATTATTTTAGAAATAATATTTAGTATTAATTAGTATTATTATTATATTATATAACATAACTAATTAAATTTATTTTATTATAATATAAATATAAATAAATTAATAATAAGATTAATTATATAAAAAGAATGAAAAAACATTTTTTCATTGCAAATCTGCACTGTAACGTGAGAAAAGAAAAATAGTGAAATTTTATCCTCGTTTCATTTTAATTATTTTTTTTATTCATCAAATTTGAAGTTTTCATTGGAGTTTTTATTGCATTTATTCACAAGTCATTCATCCATCTTCCTAAATCCATCAACCTTGCTTCAATCTTTTCTATTTTCATTTATTTAATTGTTCTTAATTTTTACTCTGAAATTAATATAAGTTTGATGTGATTCTTCATTTTGCTTATTGCTTTGTAAATATTTATTATATTTTCATAGAATTTATCTTTTCCAAAACCTCTTGAGTCAATCAATATTGTTCTTATCATTTTAAGTTTATATCAAAGCGTGGACTGAAAAATAAAAACAAAGATACTTGTGCAACTCTAAGAAGAAAAACACTTTAATGTATGTATTATCTAAAGAATAATACTTTAGAGTGCAAACTTTCAAATGAGCAAACAAAATGTGAGACACTTTAATTATAATATATGTGGGTTCCAAAATATAACAAACTCAACTTGCTCACTAAAAAATATGAGTTGTTAAATATGAAAAATAATAAAAAATAGAAAGTATGTTAAATAGATTTCATATTATATGTTAAGACATACACAATATATCTTATGATTAGACACATGTTTAAATCCAAGAGTTGTGCATAACATTGTCATTGTTTTTTATAATAACAAATATTATCATATTTTTGTGTGTCTAATAATTTATCTTGAGTGGAATAAATATAGACGATTTGAAGACTAAAAGCATTAGAAGAAGTTTATTGAAGATTTAGATGAAGTTTGATTAAAGATCTAGACAAAGCATTCATAAAGCTCTAAATACATAGAGACTAGATAAAGTCCACAAGACAATACACGTGATGAAAAAAATAGACGAAACATGAACCTATTCAAGACACATTGATTGAATGTAAATATCATTTAGAAGTCACAAGTTGACTAGAACAAATCTCAAAAATAATTTTAACACAAGTAATTATATGAGTTTGTATGTTCAATTTTTTATTGTAAAAACAATAAAGAAGATTAAGATAAGAAATTGCATTCAAATAAAACTTTGAGTGCAATAATAGAACATTGTCCATATAAAGTCAAATATGATTAAAAAAGACTTTAGCATAAGGACAAGTGAAAACACATAATCTATAAACAACTCGTATGTTACATAACTTGATAAGTCCTTATTTGTGTGCTCTAAATTTAACATTTGTCAAACATGAATTTCAATGATTATGCACATTTTGAACTGAAAACCATTTGGTTAAATCAATGTCTAACTGAATATAAATGATTTTTTATTGTGTTTGAATATATTAGAGTAAAGAAAAAGTGAATTTATGCATTAAAACTAAAGAACAAACAATTCACTTGGATTAATTGGTTAGTACCTGTGCTATTGATCAGAATATTTTGACCATGAGCTAGAAATGTAAGAGTAATTAAAACAAATCAAGATCATCATAATACAAAATACGGAAGACATTGGAGATGAATAAATTAGCCAATTTCTAATATAAACAAAAACACAAGAAGAATATCAACACGAATTCGAATGACTTGGACTACAAAAAGGAAGATGATGAAGAGATGGTCAACCTCTATCACACATCATCTGAACCCTCGTCGTATAACTCGGATGAGGAGGTAGACTTCTTTGACCTACATGAGTATACAAGCTTGTCATAAACTTTTATCTAACTCTTTCATTCTTTTTAAAGTTGAAAAAACAAAAATAGAAATGAAAATCATTCCAAAACATATTAATATCTTAAAAATATAGTCCACCTTTATATATTAAATTAAAGAAAGGATTTGTTTGATGATTTGGAAAAACTGAAAAAGAGTATAAAAGTTTAGAGTTAAGTTTTATTACTCTAAGTTCAAACTTCAAGGAAAAGCAAAAGGAAAATCACTTTGTTTTTTCATAAAATTATTTCATGAAAGTATGTAATTTTTTTAAAAAACAAAATGTTAAGAAAAGTTATATTTATAACCATCAAAATGATTAGAGGTTAATTTTTCTCACAATATCATCTTTAAAAGATTATGATAAGAGTGGGTTAAATATATATGAGCGATGTATTGTTTAACTCTCATAAACTAATAAAAAGGGATTAAAGTCTATCTAAACACCTAAAATGACAAATTTATGTTGCTAAATTTTCTTAACAACAGATAAAAATCCATGTCATGATAAGACATAACAAACAAAAGATTATGTTTCAATACATAAATAAAACACTACAAGAAAAAAAAAAACTATTTAGAGACCAATATTTAGATATCAAAGTTTTAGTGACCTATGCCATTAAATTCTAAACTGGTATCTAATTAAGTTAGAGACTAATTTAGAATCTAATGGTATAAGTCACTCAAACATTAGTAGTTAATGTTAGATACCAATTATTTGACTTAATTGGTCACTAAATTCAATCATTACTTCTATTTTGTAGTTATTTAGCAATAAAAATATAATTTAGTGACTATTTTGATCACAATTAGTAACAATTTTATTTGCTAGCTAAAAATTGGTCTCTAAACAATCTTTTTCTTATAGTGAAAAGAACAACAAATTACATTTGAAATTTTAGAAACATAATGTCCATTGATATTATTTTTAAAAACTAATAGATAGCATCAATTCTAATATTTTTCAACATTTAAACAATAAACCAATTGTCATAATATTCTTATTATCATAATAAGCATCATATACTTCATCATTTTAGTCACCGTCACGAACATCTCTACGATATTTGACAAATGTGAAAAGGTATCCAACCTAAATAAATTTAATAGGAAAAAAAAATCATGAACTAGAACTCTGTAACAAATGCAAGAAAAGGTAACTAGAACTAAACAAAAAAGCCTACATACAGTAAAACTTGTACAGTTTGACACTCGTTTCTCATTGAATAAATTATCATCCACCACTTACGAACTAAAAATTGCAATAAAATTCTTAGATACAATAACAATTTTTTACTTACAAATATTTTCATGAAAGTAGATGATTTCACCAAAGAAGGTTAAAGCAACTAAAAATTGGTGGATTTTCATCTTTAAGAGACAATCAATATATAGCAAAAAAATTCCATGTTTTAATCCTTGTTGTATAGGAAATCTCGTACAACCAACACTAGTTATAATAACTAATTTAAATTTTAATGATTGTATATATTCTTTTTTTCTAGCACTCGAAACAAACCCATTTAAATTTTTAAATTTAATATTAGAGCCATAATAAACATACCATTTTTCTTTTATCAAAAACTTTAACAACACCATGCTTTTGCTTAATTTTTTAATTATTGTTTCAGTTACTTGTATTACACTATGTGTGTACATTTACTTCTTTTCCTTAGTATTAATTCCAAATTTAACTCGACATAAAGCAAAAGGTAAGAACTGGTTTTTTGGGATCACACCAAAAGTGATTTTTGCATGAGCAGTGAAAAAATATTTCGTCATGCTATAGAGACGAGCTCGTTAATTTAACTTTTTAAACATTCAATTTCTTCCTTCACAAAAATCTCATTCTTCACCTTCTCCCAAAACGTGATTCCCCTTTCCTTAATCTAAAATCATAACGAGTGGCTAGCTTAGACTTGAATCCCAAAAAAAACACATTTATAATTTACCCGTAATCTTAGTTTATCCCACTCATTATAATCAATCCCTGCACGCACGCAACTAATTTATTTGCCTTCAATTCCATTGCTACGCCTCCACAACCAAACAACTTTTTTAAGGAAAAAAAAAATGGTTCACACTTCAGATAGCATTGGGATTTACCCGTTGCGCATAAATAGAAGGAGGGGGCAAGAAAATGGATTAAGGTGTGAGGGGTGAGAGAGAAAACAAAGCGCTGGTGACCTCTCGCCGGAAAACGAACGGTTAGTTATTTTCCGGCGAGCGTGGAGGAACGGTCACCGGAGAAGAGGGAAGAGGGAAGAGAAAGAGAATGGGAAGAAAGCGATTGGTGAAGTTCGAGGAGTTGCCGGCGTACCTGAAAGACAACGAGTTCATCCTGGATCATTACCGGTCGGAATGGTCCGTTAAGGAGGCGTTGTTGAGCATCTTCATGTGGCACAACGAAACCCTAAACGTTTGGACGTGAGAAACTTTGGTCATTTGTTTGTGCATTGTTCTCTCGTTCATTCGCTTTTTTCTGCGCTGAACACAACATGATTGTTTTTTTTTTTTTTTTTGTTTTGTTGTGTAGGCATTTGGTTGGGTTTCTTATATTTGCGGCGCTGACACTGCTCGGAGGTTGTCTCTCGAGTATCTTCAGGTATGATTTAACGGTTTTTTGGGAGAGAAGATAACAGAGATGAATGAATGAAGTGATATATGATGCTACGTCGTTTTGCAGGGTAGGGGAGATGGAGTTGTTCAATGTCGGGAAGGAATTCAACGGTTCTCTCTCCGTCACTGCATTCCTGGTTTGTTTTTATTTATTTAATGCAATTTATTATAGAAAAAAATGTTATTTTAAACTAAGTTTCAGTGGATGAATTTTTAAGATAACTGGTTAGATGCTATAATTTTCTGATTTGAAAACTACAATTGGATGATGTATCGCGATGTGAGGTTTAACTCAATAGATTATTATTAATAACTATTATTGAGATTTTAATTTTTATATGAATTTTAAATGTTAAAAATACAATTTTATATCTTATTTTAATTTTTGACATCTTTCATTACGATATTATAGTTTATATATCATTATTATAATAATTTTAATAATATCTATTCGATCTTAATATAGTTAAGGTTGAATTATTGAAATTTAGTTTCTTAACCGATTATGAAATTGTTGTTCGATATGACAGCGAGGTGTAAATACGCATGCTGCTCGCAATTTGCTTGAGATGTTGCACATATATTAGGCATGAAATGAAAGTGTCCCCATTTTTTTTACGATATTTATTTGATTAAATTAAGACAATACTCTTTAATATATATTTTTGGTAAAAGAATAGTAACAATAGATTTTCTAACATATTCTTTCAAATATATTTTCTCTGCTCTAAGACAATTTTAGTTTTTTCAGCTATTTTTTCAACAATAACTTTCCATGAAATAAGGAGTAATCAATCCAAAATTACTGGTCAAGAAAAGATATAAAATAGTAAGAAGTTAGGAATAATTTTACTAAATTATATTAATTAAATATTTTATAATCAATAACATAGAGCAAATACTTATTAGTAATTAAAATTTATTAAAAATAATAAAACTGTGATCGTCACTCTTTACACTATAAACTTTCATGCATAATTTTGTAATCTTCAATTAAATTTTAATCGATGATAAATAGTGGATTAGAATGGGTGTATTGGAGACTCTTTTGACAGCACTGGTGATTTGTTTTTTTTTTTCAGGATTCGCATTTGAGCCACATATTGGTACCATCTATGATTCATGATCTGGGAGATGGTGGCGCAGAAACAATTCCTAGATGGCCGTGGTTTGTTTTTTTGGCTGGAGGAATGGGCTGCTTGGCTTTCAGTAGTATTTCCCATCTAATGGCATGCCACTCAAAATGCTTCAACCTGTTTTTCTGGCGTCTAGATTATGCAGGAATTTCTCTCATGATAGTGTGCTCCTTCTTTGCTCCAATTTACTATGTCTTTTTCTGCAATCCTTACATAAGGACATTCTATTTGACCTCAATAACTGTGTTTGGAGTCCTGGCCTTGATAACCCTTCTTGCCCCTTCACTTTCTTCCCCTCACTTACGACCCTTCAGAGCTTGTTTATTTCTTTCCATGGGATTTTCAGGTGTCATTCCTGCAGTTCATGCTCTGGTAACCCATTGGGACCACCCGCATGTTGTTGTTGCATTAGGATACGAGCTTCTAATGGCCATTCTATATGGCACAGGAGCTGTGTTCTATGTTACTAGAATACCAGAGCGATGGAAGCCTGGGGCATTTGATATCGCAGGTCATAGTCATCAGATTTTTCATGTTTTTGTTCTTCTTGGGGCGCTTGCACACACTCAAGCCACGCTGCTGGTAATGGAATTTCGAAGGAGATCGCCCACATGTGCATTTTAGACAAGTTGGCATCATAATTATGTTGATTGATCGTTCTACTAAAATGGCTAGCTAATTATGAGCCGCCACCAACAGTTGATGTATATATATATTAATTCAATCATTATGTATATTAGAAACAGAAAAGTTTAATACAACAGTTACATTTGAATCTTACAAACGCTAATAACCTAGTTTAAAAATGTAAATTTAATTCAAAACAAGACAATTTATTAAAAATGGTATTTGAAGTAAATCACAACTCCGTCACTATCAAACCCGGAATTTTTAGTGCCAAACATTCTCCTCATTTAAGAATAAAATTATGAACAAGTTCTTAAGAAGATCTAAGGGGTGCTTCTACTAACTCGAAAAAGTAAACACAGGCCTGACAAATGAAGCCTTAATTGTCTTGCAATTGCAACCCAGTGATCAGCCGTAAGAGTATTTTCATTTTGAATGAGCAAAGGAAAGTAGCAGAAAACTAAAACAATTTAAGACATGGCCAATTAGCTACGTAAGAAAGCCTTTCCCCCTCTATCATGGTGTCGTTCACAAAATCGCGCTATCAATTCGAACTCCCATAGAAGTATGTACCAAGCTATGTGAGGCCTTTCACAAATCCTCATAAACAATTAGTTCTGCCTCAAAGACCTCCTCAGTCCAGACAATTCCCGGCATCGCTTTTTGGTATCTCCATAGGCATTAAACCCCAGCTAGGAGGAAACAGTTTCTTTTTTATTTCGTTTTTATCATTTTACTAAGAAAAGCTTATCACTCCTTAGCTTGTGACCTCAATCATATCAGCTTCACTGTCACTGTAATCACCCCAACACTTGATTTGCTTTTTCTGATCCACTTCATCCTTCTTGATTACTTTGTCTTCGTTACTAAAATCAGATGGGGGGCTGAGATCTGCCTGCTTTTCTTCTACTTTAGGAGTAGAGTTTTCACTGCTGGCAGATAGTTCTTGAGGATTTTGCTCAACATCCTTCTTTTCAGAACTTACATCTGTTGCAAAAGAATTTTTACTTTCCTCTTCCAGAGTCTGACTTTTGTTTTCAAGATCAGTTTCAACACACACAACTTGTGATGAATCAGTTGAAATGGTTGGAGATGGTACAGTACCATTTTGAGTGCCTTGGATACCATTTGGAGAAGCAGGATATCCACTAGGTGACCCTGGCATACCATTGTGAGACACTGGGGGAAAATTATTAGGAGACCCTGAAATGGCATTTGGAGAAGTCATATATCCGTTAGGTGGAACAACATAACCATTAGATACCCAATGTTGACCAGGTACAAACTCTGTGGCATGTGGATTCATTATTCTAGGAGGACTGTTGGGGTTACCATCAGGGGAGGGTTCAGCTGAGAGGAATACAGTTTTATTGCGCGGAACACGGTTCCCATATCTGTTATAGCCACCGGATATTCGTGGACCATATGGAACCCTAGCCGTAGCTGACTGATGCGGAGATCTTCGGGGACTGACGGGAAGCAAAGGAGCAATATTTACTGGTGGGGGCAAAATACCTCCATGATCTTTGAAACCTGGAACAGGAACAGAGCCAAAAACTGGAATTGTGGATGGATTAAAGGGTGGAGCAGCTGCAGAAAGTTTCTTGGTTGGTTCCTTTCCTGTTTCTGTTTCTTGTTTTTCTCCTTCTAATGGTAGTGACTTACAGACTGCATTGTGGCTAGATGATTCATGTTTCTCATCTCCCTCGTTACCCGTATCGTTGTCAAGTAACTGTTTCTCGTCTTCAACTAAAATGGTCAGGGGATTTGAATTGTGGGAAGTTGCTTCACAACTTTCTTGCACCGGTACCTCTGATTCACCTGTAGAGGCACTGTTGTTTATACTATCTAAACCAGAATTCTCAATCTCGACAACTGTGATGTTTCCAACTTCACTTTTCTTCTCTATTACGGAAACAACGCTAGCTTCCTCGATTTTAAGTGCATTCTCGTCGTCGGCATTACTATTTACTGTTTCTCTGTTACCGTTCACCACAGTAGTTTCCCTTTCTTTTTGTTCTTCATGAACAGGGATTTCTATTTTCTCATCAATTGTTTTCTGAGCAAAATCTTCCACATCATTCGTTGCCACAATATTTTGAGTCTCCTTTATTGCAACTATCTTGGCACTAATCTCAGAATTTTGTTGGATAGGATTTCCTTTTGGTGACTGTTCAGCAACTGCCTTCACAATTGTCCCAGGTGGGGCTAAGGCTACTTCTTTGTACGAATAAAGTTTACCTGCTGTTTGAACACCGACACCAGTGCTAGAAGGAGCTGGTTTAGCAATTTGATCACTTGGAGCAGGGCTGGCTGGAGCTGACTTAGAGTCTGTTAACTTCTCTGCTCCACCATCGGGGGCATTACCGCTATTCAGCTTTGGACTGAAGCTTGCACTCTTAACAAACTTTTTTGGAACAGAAGGGGATGGTCCGACAATGGTCTCATTTAAATTTGTTCTTGGAGAAGAGAAATTAGTAGGCTTGCCTCGATATCTTGATTGAGAAACATTCATGAAGTTAGTGTTTAGTTTTGCTAGGGTGGGCCTTCTAGATGAAGATGACTTGCGCCCAGTGAGTGACCGACTTTTGGGAACAGCTTCCTGCCATCCTTCATCTGAGCTGTCATCCTGTGTCAGGCTATTATTACTTTCATTGAGGATCGTTAGGTCTATGTGAGTGGATTCCACTTTATCAATCCCGTTGTCTTTAATTTGAGCTTCAGATTTATTTTCTTTATCACTGGTAGTCTCTGTGATTGAATAACCTTTAGACGTATCTTCATCCTTCTGATTTTCATCTGAAGCTGTTTCCCAGTTTTGGCCTGGTTTTCCCTTTAACTGTAAAATAGATGATAATTTAGTTTGTTTCACTACGAGATATGAAATTAATTTTACAATTATTAAGAGATAAAGAAATGTGAGCGTATTCACAGGTATATCCTGGGTAAAAAGAAGATATGTATTACCTTGGCACGAGCCTTTTTCTGTGCTTCCCGTGCTTTCTGATCAGCATCCGGTGTTATGTAGTCCAAGAGGTCTGACACACTGATAGAAGGCATTTTTATCGTCATGAGCTTTAAAAGGTACTTGAAGGAAAAAATGAACAGATTTAATAAAATCAAAGTCATATAAGACTAGATTTAAACAATGATTAAATTTTTCTGCAGACATTAATGATGGGATTAGAATTTATGACAGTTATTGGAAAAAATTAAGAGCAGTTACATAGCATCATTTGTGTATTGATTTATTAGGTTTAGCTATGTAGTTTAGGAGCAGTTATTTTATATATTGTCTAATGGTAGGAAGTTATCAAGGTTTATAGCAGTTATTATGTTATTCTTATAAAAGATGGACTGCAGGACAGAGGATGCCAGAAGAGTGTTCATTGGCAAATGATCATTCTTAGGTTGATGTTGCTTTGGATACAGTTGACCAGATTGAGCAAAACATTGACAAAATTGGTCCTATACACAACCTGTTGGATGGTGAAAAAATATGCTCTGCTGGAATTAGATAAAGTTCTCATGTTTAAAGTGGAATTCTGGAAGAGGAAATCGAAAGTGAAATCGCATCTACTTGGTGATAGAATATAGAATATTTTAATCAAATAGCCAAGATCAAGAAAGCTTCCAAAATGATTATTTTCTTAAGAAATGATACAAAATATTCTTACAAAGCAGGCAGAAGGATATTCAGAACAATATACTTCAATATTCTCAAGTTCTGTTTAATGTAGCTTTGTCTAGTGTTCTGATTTGATCAGCAGAACTATTCCTTGCGTGGTTAATGATTCCGACGGTCAAAACGGTGATGTTTTTAGGAAGTTTCATTTTATTTTATTTTATCATTGCTATAGTTTTATTTATTACAGTGGTATATTGCTATTAATACTATGTGCATTTAGAAACAATCCCATAATAACCGGAATTTGTTTCAATTGAATTAACTCTATATTTCCTTAAATACCGAACAAGCTCATGTATTTATGCGTCCAATGGCCTCATTATTGAAATACATATGAAATATATTATTCTTTCTAAATTTGATATGGCATCGGAGCTCCTGGCCTCATTATTGAGTTAAACTCTTTGCCTAAAAGAGGGGATAATCGATGAGTCTTCATGTGTGTTAACACACCTCAATAGAACCGGATTGCTAAAAGAAAAAATCGGCGCTTAAGAGCTCTACTTTTTCAATATCACGTCCCTAAGAAATTTTGGGAGGATGCCCTTCTTATTGTCCCTCATCCCATCAATAGGTTATCCTCTAAGATCTTAGTATCAAAGAGTCTCATGGAAGTCCTATCCATGTTCTACCCATACCTAGACCCTACAAATAAACTCCAACCTAGAATATTTGGGTGTGTATCCTTTGTGCATGTTATAGTCATCGAAGGGGAAAACTGGATTTTTTAGGATACTCAACGACACAAAGGGATATAAATGCTATCACCCACCATTCAAAAAATTTTGTGTTAAGAGGTGTCACCTTCAATGAACAAGAGAGCTATTTCAAGCATCCTCATCTTTAGGGGAAGAATACAAGAGAGGAAGATGAGCCTATCTAGCTTTAAATATGACATTTTAAATTGCACCTGAACCTCTTGGACCTACAGAAACTGTACCTGAACCTGGACCTAATGAGGGTGAAAATTTGGAAAAAAATCTGGTTTATTCAAGGAGATAAAAGGCCAATCCAGGATCTGTCCATATCCAAGAATCCAACCTACCAACATTCCATGAGTTTTTCTATGAAAATTCAGAAGCACATCTGGATCAAAACCTAAACTTCTCATTGCCCTTAGAAAGGGAACTAGAACATACACCCAACAGACTCAACAACCACTTTACCCTTTATCAAATTTCCCATCCTTTGAAAAATTCTCCCCTACACAAAATCTTTCTCACAAACCTAAACTTTATAACCACATCTTCCTCTATATTTGAAGCATTATTTGATGGGAAATGGAAACAAGTAATGGATGTGGAAATGGAGGTGTTAAACAAGAATATGACTTAGGAACTTGTCACCTTACCAACTGGAAAAAACCACTGGAGTGTAAGTGGGTACATACAATGAAATATCGTACAGATGGGACATTGAACTTTAAATTTACTTTGTTCTATTAGTAGATCTATTTGATTAGAAACACAAAGTTCAAAAGTCACATGCTTATTTTAAACATTGCTCTCGGTCTTTATTTATTTAAATTCTCAAGCACTCCACAGCATTATTTTTTTACTTTTTTTTTTTTTGAAATTATAACAAATAAGCTTGCTTGTTGTTCAGCCAACTTATTAACCTTTAGCTTTGGCCTGTGATACTGATAAATGCATATGCTTACTCAACAGGAAGTCTTAACACATTGCAATTGGTGATTTTAGAAAAGTAAAATATCTAGTAGAGGACAACAAACACAGATCAGCTATGATGTATAGACAATTAAACCAAAAAGCATAAAGTGAACCAGATAGACTGTCATAAGTGGAACTTGTTCTAATTATAATGACTACCTTAAATGACCTTTGCTGGAGATTGAGGCATCTGGCTTAGGTGTACCATTCCGTGCAGCCTCCTGTTGCTCTAGAGCCTTTGACTCAAAGTATTCCAGCCATGCAGCGGCATCCTATAATGAATTCAGATATTTGCATAAGTAATAAGGATTACTATTTAAGTATTTTAATCTATCATCAAAAAGCATATGTAAGTTTACCTGTGTCCTTAGATCATCAGAACCAAGTTTAGCCTGCAGGATCTGGAGGGTGGTCTGTTCATGCTGAACACTTAGAGAGTATGCTTCCATCAAAGAAAGAGCAATAGCTATTGCATGATAGCTTGCAGCCGTCTGAATAAACCAAAAATTTATAAACCAAGTTAAAAATGCCAACTACCCTGACCTGATGGATATCTGTGAAGAAACTGACCATGAACAAGTGCTTTTAGTGAACTTAATATTTAGTCTGCACCTTACATAACATAACTAGTACTCAAACGAAATTGCATTTCATAGAATGAAAACCACTATATTTATAAAATTTTACACTGCCCTTGAGCCCTAAGTCCTCTTTTAAAATTTCTAATCATACCCCCTGCTTTAGTGCTCCAATACAATCACTCATTGCAATCAAGCACTACATTACGTCAATACTGGACAAAAAATATGTTAATCAATAGGTCTGAGACTAAATAGTTTTTTAAAAACTTTCAAATGGGTCCCTATTGTTTTAAACATGTAATCTCCACAGTTTAAAATATTTGTATGGGGTTGCAAGAATGCTTTACTGGTATTTTTTAGCCACTAAGAAAAAATTTTGACACTAGGAACTGAATCTAAAATTCACACTATAGGGTTAACCGACATATGATCAGGTCAGGACAACAACTCAAATTTTGATAAATTGTTTTGATAAGTTACATAGTTCAACTATTGACAGAACTATGCAGTTAAAATTTTCAATTGAAATTCTTCAAAAATTTCCAAAACATTGTTTTTATCATCCAGGTCCAACCATGCAAAACAAACACTGGTTTAAAGAGTAGAATATGTATTATATCAGGTCTTTGAAGTTGGGTGAGCACGTGTTAAATAATGTTAGATTTCATCTTAAAACTAATTTACATTAACAGTTGTCCAATAGATATATAAGATGTATTCTAAGAATTGAGACAGATATAGACACCAATTGGGAAGTTCCATATAATCTGTCTCAATTCATGGAGTGTGATTTATATATTTCTTGAACAACTTCATTTAATACAAATTAGTTTAAATATGAATTTTGATATAGTATGCAACCTATTGCTTATCTTGATAATTATATTAGTAGGTTTGTCTAGTTTGACAGGATTCCGCGGAAAAAGTTCCATATTGCCTACCTGAACTTTTGGAGTATGACTTATATATATCTATTGAAAAATTTCACTAAATCATAATTGGTTTTAAAATAAAATAAGACAACTGGCAAAGAGTGATGGCATGTAAAGACATGTTAGGTTGTATTGGTAGTGGTGTATAGCTAGTGTCCTGCTACTACAAGTACTAGATGATTTAGCCTATGATGGCCCTGCAAAAGAATGACCAGATGCCAGAATCCTGGTTCGTTATGTAAAACCACTGCCACCACTAGATTTATTTGGTCTCCTGGTGTTGACAGGTTCTCACTGGACCGAAGAGGTATAAATCTTGAAATAATGCATGGACTAACCGACCCACCATTCCAGTCAGGTGTAGCTTAATCTGCCTAAGAGCAGGTCAAGACGAATGCTAAAACAGTGATTTCCAAAGAATTAATAATTAAGTTGAATATAAATTTGAACTGTCATGACTGGTGACGAAAAATGGATAGGTAAGTTATTAGCTTAGAATCTTAAGTCAGTCACCAAATGAATTTAGATTTTCCTTTTTCCCTTTATGATCTAGCCAAAAGTTATATTGATCATATTACCAGACCAGATTAAGAGCATGAAGCCTCATGCGATAGTAACCTGTAAGGTTCATGCAAGGAATAAGAGAGAACCTGAATATGATCAGCTCCAAGTAATCTTTTGTTACATTTTAAAGCCTCATGAAGGTATCTGAGTGCAACATGGACATTCCCCAATCCTTCTTCCATCATTGCCACGTTAATGTAGGTGGCAGCAGTGTTTGGATGTGAAGGTCCGCAAGTTAAGTGCAGAAGATACAAAGCACGATTAACATACCTAGAAACAAATAAGATAAAAAGATCAATGTCATTATTCACAGGAGTTTTCTTATTTGTTATATAGCTAGACGAAGGAAAACTTTTACCAAACCTGAACAGTATAGTACGCCAGTCAACAAATTCATGTGTCCGTCAACAAATTCATAATGATGAGACCCAATTCACGCGCTTTTTACCTTAATACAGCCCTATAATGATCTAAGAACGCCATTATAGATCATCACCTGCTATATTTGGTATTTTCTTAATATTCTTTCACGAGACAATATAACATAGGGGACTGGCCCAGTTCTTTTGACTTACTTTTCCAGAATGTTTGCCTGGATGCTCATTTTTATCCAATAATATAAGTTTGTTACTTTTTATTTATATCAATTTACAGGTTGTGTGGCAATTTTGAAGAACGCATTTTCATAGTAAAGCCTTCAGGAATTGCTGAAATACATAGAATATTCAATCAATTATGATCTCTACATAATCACTAAAATAAGCGATAACATCAAAGCCTCGTCTAACTATTAATTGTAACACAATTCTATCATCAGAAGTAGAAAGGGTACCAGATTCTCACATGAATCATGAAAGCTATTTCCATTATTACAATCAAACAATTTATCTAACGAATATGATGTAAAGAGGCTTACTTTAAAGCCAACTCTGTATGTTGGAGTCGATAATAGAAAACAGCAAGATCCCCATAACTTTTCATCGTATCAGGATGGTCCAGTCCAAGCTCTCTTTCGTTAATATCTAGTGCCTTTTGCTGATAGATAGTTGCCTAGCAAAAGGACAGCCAAAGTTCTTACAATGATAATAATTGGAATTAACTCGGAACCTTTTTCAAAACTGTTTCTTACTTATGTGAAGTATCTTTTATTGTTTGAAAGTGTTTTGCAATCACTAAAAAGTACTTTAGAAAATTGATGTCGTCACCAAGGGATTCTCCACACTGACCTGATACTGATTTTCTTTATTCACTAATGTCATGTTCTATCAAAACTATGCAAAATAACTACAAAGAAGTGCAAGATACAGCAACTAGTGAAATATATAGTTTGCAAAACTTCTTTTAGCACTTTTTGATGTATGATTCACCGGAGAAAAACAATATGTAACTAGTATTGAGAAATTAACAGAGAGCACTTAAGGATATAAAACACACACCTGATTGAAATCTCCAGTATGGTACAGCACAACAGCCAAGAGACTATATGCTCCTGCTGTCATTCTATGGTAAGGCCCACATACCGACACTAATTTTGAGAGTGCCTTCAAGATTCAATGCAAAATGTTGGTAAATATAGTTGTTGGCTTCAGGAACGAACCATATTCTAAGATGGAAGAAATTATTCATACCTTTGTGCCATAATTGACAGCATCCTCCAATTTACCTTTATCCAAGGAAGTCTTGGATGATTCCAGAAGTGTGCGGCCATCAGCAGATGAACAAGCTACATGCTGTGAAAATAATTCAAGTTGTAATTTAGTCATTAAGGCTTTAGAAAATAGTATTAGTTTCCGGCATAAAAGTCAAGGTCTTGTGTATTTCACCTTATATATGGGGACCATGCTTACAATATCCGTCTTTCTAAAAGGACATGATGTATCTATATCATAGTCCCTAGGAACCAGTTCAAGTCCCACCTGTTAGAGGATTTTTCTTAATTGAAATAACAATGGCATAAAGTGATCAGTATCAATGTATTACAGAGTGGGCCTTTTATTTTACCTTATGGCAGAGTCCCCGAAGAATGGCAAACTTTCTTAAATCTTGACCATTTTCATCCTTCCATTGCCATCCAAACCTCTTCAGAAGGAAGTTTTCTACCCATTTCCATTTCAGTTCATAACTAGTAATATCTTCCTCACTAGTTTCAGATGTTGGTGTTCCCAACAATATATTTAGGCATGATGCTATAGATGAAGCCAACTCAGAAACATTGTCAACTGCAGCAATAACCGCTTGTAAGATATGCTTGTAGGCTCGAACAACCATCTCGTGTATACATAGAGATTGCACATGAGGAAGTTTATCTGCAAGCTCAACCTGGTAGACAAAATTGAATGAAAAATAGTATTGGACTATTAGTGAAATTTCCTATTGTTAAATGGAAAGTGTTAATGCTAAATTAGAACATCACATGTTGATGAGTTGCTAATAGTTAGGGATTCCATCGTACTATTATTTACGTCTGATATGAGTTGCTAATATGTGTTTTCTGTTTTAGAAATAATGAAACAATATTACACCTCTGTATATTTAAAAACATTTAACCTAGACTTGATAACGCTTGCATGTGGAAGAGAGAGCATATACTTCATTTGTTATATTTAAGGGTGTTCACCCATTTGGATCAAACGGACCAACTCAAGAGTCCAAATCAAACCAGTTAAATTTTGCTTAATCGGATCTAACTCTAACCAAAGAAATCAAATCCAATGTTAATTGGTCCAAGCATGATGAACCTGAACCAGAACCAAACCAAGGATGCATTTTCCTATTACTAATTGTTATATACGAGATTTTATGATATAATTATATAATGTTTGTTATTCTTTAGTTGATGTAAGTCAATTACACTATAATTTTTGTTCTTATTCTCCGAAGAATATTACCACTTGGCCCAAGGAAGACATTTGCAAGCCCCTGGTATGCATGAAATCAGTCAACGTCCTTCCATCAACAGGTGAGAGTTCGAGGGACGCAAAATCTGCCACCTATGAATTTGAAATAACAATAACTAAACACATTCCAAAATAACTCAGTTTAAATATAAATAAGTTCAATGTTAGGAAACTCACCAGCTTTGGAAGTGCAGTATCAACATAATATTTATGTGCCATGTCCATCAATTCATCAGGTGACTGCAAAGATGGAGAACGTGTCAAATTAAAATATATTAATGAAATTAAGTACATAGATTAATGAGCTCATTGCTAGCTAGAAATCATGAAATTGACATATTCCTATGGAGAATAACACTACAATTACAGCGTCAGAAAAATGAAGCATCATTTATGTCAAAAAGCAGAGACGAACCTTCAGATGAAGATCAGTTTTAGATTCTTTAAGGCGTGTAAATGCAGCATCAGAAAGTAGCTTTCTCCATATAGTTTCTTTTTCTTCACCTTGTCTCTCTAATTCCTGTTTAGGGGCTTCTTGCTTGTTTATCTCATTGCCATTATTAGATGGAGAAATATCCTTTCCTACTTCAACTTTGGAGTTTTTGTTATCAATCTTTTTCTTTAATTCCTTTAGTAATCCACCTTGCCTCCCAAGACCTTTAACAGCTGGTTCAACTTTAGCCTCTTCAGCCTTTTTTTGCTCAGTTTTCCCAGTAGCTTGATTTTGTAAATGTTGTACCCAACATGCCCCAAGCTCCCATCTGATAGATTTACTGTGTCTAGTGGTTTCTTCCTTCAATTTTACTAAACTTTCCTTTAGGACTTTCCTTACCAATGACTGACTTGAACGTGAATATTCAATGTCTGTGCCCTGGATTCGTTGAGTTGCATTTGATGATTGGAGTGTAGATGGCTTATGCAATAGCATCCTTAAGCTGAGATCATTTTGAAAAGAAAATTGTATCAGGAGCTCTATAAAACCATATTTAGCCCCCAAAAAAAAAACGAATCCAAAAATAAAAAAAACGAAAGTAAAAGCTCCGTTAAGCTAAAGCAAATTAGACAAAAGCAATTACCAAAACAGATTGGCACTACATCACTATATGTTCCAAATGCAGCAAGTTTCCACCCTTATTGGTGTATGAATTTTATAATTTTTATGATGCAAAAATTTAGAAAGTAACGCAAGACTAATTTTGAATTAAGTACTCATCATGATCCTCAATAACTAATATAGATGAAATGGTGCTAGAGAATAAATGACCTGTTAACATTCAATGCGTTTGCACCTCCTTGAGGCTGCTCCTCAATATCAATTTCCAAAGAATTGGGACTCCCCTCCAAATCTCTGTCAGCTGAGACCTTTACCACAGCTGTGTAGCCACAGTGTTTTATAAGTACTGCACCTAAAGTAGGAGTATCCTACAACAAAAGGCAAGGGCAATTTATCAAAACAAAATCCATTTAGTGCTACAATACGTTCATGACACTTAGTTAACTTACATGAACAGTTGCACTTTCATCAGCAGTTATGCCTTTTAGAAGGTTTCTCTGAGCTAGTTCTTCTTCAGACAATCCAAGAACTCGATTTCCATCATTTTTGCAGTCCAACTTCAAACTTGCATTGGATACATCTCTTGTCACTTTAATAGTTAAATCTCCAATTCTTTCTTCATAGGAAGTTGGCAAAGAAGAGTTTTGCTTAATATCCACTAAATGCTTTATTGCAGAAACAGCTTTGAAGACTGATACATCAACGAATAAACTATGAAGTAGAAAAGCTTTCCTATCTCGAATCTGTCTCTCCTCTGTAGTTTGACATGGCATTGCAGCCAGAATTGCAAAGTCTCTAGCCCACTGTCTATTTTCGTGATTACCATTTCTGCCTTGTCCACCCCCATTTCCTCCCCAAGTTTCATCTTCCGTGGGAAGTGGTGGAAAGACGGATGGATTATCAGAAACAATCGGAGGAACAACCCATGTGTTTTCACGAAAACCATAAGGAAGATTGCCGAACTGAAAGGAAGCCACTGTAATTGTAAAATCATCTGCTACAGTTAGAATAGTAATGTGAAAAATTATAATGAGCAGTACTTACCTTATTGTGTTCGGTGAACGCCTTCATAAGTGCCTTGTAAGCCTGCAAGAATAATTATTATTTATTATTTTCAATAACAAATGATTAATTTGCCCAATTTAACCATGCAATATAAACAAGGCAATTATATACAACATTATATATTTGAGGATGAGCCCAACATAGCAGTAAATTTGTGCCCTGGTGACCAGTTGGTCATGGGTTTAAATCTGGAAACACCCTTCCCAGTACCTTTACATTTTGTGAGGAGCCTACTAGCATCGGGATACTTTAAACGAAACAAAAAATGCATTCTATTTCATTATGTCCTTTTCCTTCTTTAACTTGGATGGTTTGCACACAAGAAAAAAAGTTAGAAACCCAGTATATTAAAAATAAAAATAGAATTAGGAATATATTATTATGGATTTTGAACGAGTACCTTTAACATTATTGCTAAACTACAAGAAAAAGACACATTGAGATGAAACTCTGTCTTTCGGAGATAGTATTGAAAATAGCAACTTATTAGGATAAAAATATCCTTAATATCTCCATAGTGATTAGGAGTTTTCTTTTTTTTTAATAGAACTTATGTTAGGCATCACTTTGAAACCTAATATCTCAGCTAAGTTGACACTCGAGATCTCAATAATCATATATTGTCAACATGAAACATACCATGAGGAATTGATTATGAGGAGACATTTTCTCCTATAGCAAAGAGGCTACTCTTCAAGAAAGAAGACACTTTGACCTTGTAGGTGTATACTAATGCAGACTATGCAGGGTTTGTCACTAACATAAAATCTAACTTTGGGTATTGTAGGTTTTTGAGAGAAACTTTGGTGACCTGGAGAATCAACAAATAAGATAGGGTATTGCATTGAAGTGTATAAAGTGAATTTCATGTCCTTGCTAAAGGTGTTTGTAAAGGTTGACATTCCTATGCAATTGTATTGTGGTAACAAGTCAATCATGAACATTGCTTGTAACCCAGTACAACATAACAGGACAAAACATATTGACACTCTTCATCAAAAAAAATCTTTACAAAGGTTTGGTGGTTACAATCCATGTCCCTACAGGTCTAGACAAGTTGGGAAAGATATATATTCCTTTACCAATTTGAGGGGGAGTATTGCAAATAAGGGATTATTAGGATACAAATATCCCAATATCTCTATAGTAATTAGGAAAAATATCCCTGGAATCTACACATTCATTCCATAAGATTTTATTTCTTTTTTGAAGAGAATGTGGCTGTTACAAATAAAGGAGTTGAGAATGTAATTATCGTCATTGTAGTTAATAAATTATTTCCTTTCTCCCTCTAATTATTCAGTATTATGTTAGTGAATATTACTGTAATAATATTGTTGGTAACCCTTTAGTTGAGTCTCTTCGCAAGTTGCCTAAATTTCAACCTCAATTGTTGTGGTTTAGTCCCACATCCAATGGTAACATATATAAGCCCATTTAGGTTTGAGTAGGTCAGATCCAAACATTAAAAAAATACTTAGTTCATTGTTCAGATATTTATCTTATTAAGAGTATCTGACTTTTTATAAATGGTTACTATGAAAAAATGTTCTGAAATTGTTTAAAGCAGCAACAGTAAAGAAACATCAATGCGTTTGAACTTACAGCATCAAAAACCCTGCTTATCTGCTGAAGCAGACCCACCAATGTATGACTCACAAGTGAATGTTTGCCAGCAGGATAGAATCCTATTCTAGAAGCAACAATTGTAGTAGGTTTTCCACTACAAACTCTAACCTGCATATGCGAAATGCACAACAATCTCAATGAAAGATAGATTATTTGCCAAAAAGCTCATTCAAGAGAAAGGAGCAAAACAGTATGTGCATCAACCTTTATTTTTTCACACCTCAAATTTACATTAGCCTTACAGGTCCCTCTCCTATCTCCTCCTTTTAACATTACCTATTATCACATCTACTATTAATTATCTCTCTTCCCTACAAAGGTATATCAAATTCACCACCGGTGGTTGTGGAAATTCCTTTTGGGTTAAAAGATTTAGAAAACAGGAGACAAAAATAAGTAAAACAATAAATCTCACATCAATCTGAAAGAAATCATCTTCTGTTTTATCCTCAAGGAAAGGTCGATTTGATTTCCGTATGTCTGCATCAAAACCAAAAGAACATTAATAAAAACAAGGTTTCGGGTTCAATTTACTATCAAACATATTCATATTGCTTAAAGAATTCGAATTATATCCAACATAACTAAAATCACTGGCACAAACCATTATTCATGTATCTAATAGCAGTGTAACATATCCATGAAAGAGGAAACAGAATTTAACACAAAATATACACGTTAGTAAAGTTGTTCAAGCTTGCAGCTTGACACAACAGCATGTTTCTAGGTTGTTGATCAAAAGATCATCCATCAATAAAACAAAAGATAAAAAGAAAAAAATCCAACGGCATGGTTAGAGTTCGAAGTATAAATTTTACCCAGTTGTTTTCATATAATAAGATTACTTCAGCCAAGCGGAGGAAAATAACCAAAAACATAAATAGATTTAATCAAAATACGAATATAGTATACACTATCACTCAAAACAACCAATTCAAAAGTTACTTTTACAGTGGGAAAAAAAAAATTACACTAAATGCTCTAAAATTAAACTCAACATAGCTTTCCACTGCAATTGAATTAAATAACTACGGTTTTACCGGTTTAGCATAGTAAAGCGCATACGTTCCCCCCAAGCAAATTGTATTGGCTCAAATAAGATGAAAAGGCAATCAACTAATAGGAAAACACAGTAGACATTTAAAATACAACATACACATTTACATACTTATATACATATGTATGTGTGCGTATATATATACATACATATATATATGTAATGTATATGTATGTATATAACTCACACTGAAACGGCGGCGTAAGGTGCGAAAACGAAAAGAAATCGTAGAACTGTCCGAGCCTGGGAGGTGGACACATGGAGATGTCACCGTCCATTTTGTCGGTTTTTGCATTGCCCGAGTCCGAATTCGGATCCACGGGTTTGAGTCTCGGGCTTGTTTCCGATCCATTTTCTGAACCCGGTTCGGTGGGGTCTTTAGACTTGCAGGCGGGAGGTTTTGTGGCGGAGCCAAAGGAGGTGGTGCACGCCACAATGTCAAGGAGTCGCCGAATGTGTGCGACGGCAAGCTCTTCCGTGTAGTCCTCTGACAAAATAAACAAATACCTGTGAGTGGCAGTGATAGTCTACAGAGGGCTCCGATTTAGTGCTGTTCGTTACCTTGGACGATGGTCAGATGGCAGGGTTTCAAGGAAACGATTTCGACCGTGTCCTTCAGCCTCGCGCCTCGCACCTGTCCAACTTATTCTGTTAGCCGTTATTATTATTTATTTGAGTTATTTTTCTTTTTTCAGAGAGGCAATTGCAGTGGCAGGATAATAACCGCCGAACTAACTCTCTTACTAATGGTACTTAAAGTAGATGACAAATTTTATGATTTAAAAACAAATAAATAAAATATTTATTTACTATTATCACTAAATTTAGTTGACATTAAATTATTTATTACAATTCCCAATAATTGCATCGCATTTTTATTTTTTTTTTAAATTACTGATCATTAGTTTATATTTTAATAGTTACATTTTTTTATTAAAACAGATTATTAAATTAAATTAATATTTTATGATATTCTTTTTCTCAAGATTTTAATTTTTAAAAAATATACACGAAATTATATTTTATTTTAAAACATTACAGAGTAAAATTGTTAAATAATCACAAATTATGGTATGTATGAATTTTTAAATAGATTTTGCAAAAGTAAAAAAAAATTATTATATACAATAATATTTTATTACATTATACACTTTTTGTGTACAAACTTTTTCTCAAAAAATTTACTCAATCAATAAAATTTCCTAATTATGAAAAATTATTATATATGAAAAATTGTAAGTAAATGATAATGTAATTTAGAACTATCTATCTATGATCTATTTTGACTTAATCTGATAAGGTATGGAGTAGTCATTGGTGCGCCGTCCATGCTATATATATCTACAGGATGTCAGTGTATAACGAATAATGGTTATTTTATTGGAAAATGTTAATTGTTATATATTATAATTATTTATTGTTATTTATTATGATTAATTTTTTAAGAAAAAATTAGAGTGATAAAAATAATTCAATTTTCTGTAAATACTTTGTGAAAGATATTTTAAGATGGTAAAATACTTTCTTATTATATAGTAAAAATATTGTTCCATTTTCTAAGTCCTGATGCATGTAGTTCCAATAGGGAAAAAGACTTGGAGGAAAGCACGTTTATATTTCTGTAAATATTAGTGATTATGATTTAAGAGACTTGCCAAAACAACTTGTGAAAGCACGACTAATGTATGCAAACCATGGAAAAAAACTGTCCCACACACCATATCCTTGATTGCTTACTATCAATAGGTGGAGTATGGTAAGGCACCAATTAATGCAACTGCACATCGTCCTCGTCCATTCATTTTCTTATCATATTTCAATAAAAAATTAAACTAAAATACCTAAATGTGCTTTGTCCAAAGTAAATGTATTTAGTTCTGGTACACATTAGTCTGAAAAATATATATTATCAATCAAATTGAAGAATTGAAAAAAGCAAATGCAAATATATTTTTTGGAAAATTAGAAATGTCTAGATTAAAAAAAGTAAAAAACCATTCATATCAATTCATAATTGGATGCCAGCAATTTTTCAAAATTATTAAATTCTGTATAATACCTGTGTATTAAAAAAAAACAAAACAGAACTGAAATAACAAAATTAATTAACTATTATGCAAAACAAACGTGTTTTTCTCCATTTTCAATAGCGTGAGAGCAGTTATACTTTTGTGTACACACTCAATTTATTTTGCTTGTAAGTCAGGCCGACCAGAAATTTTAATTTGTAAGAAGATTATTCATTTTAATTCTACACAATAATAAAATAAATGATAAAGTATATTAAAGTGCGCTATTTTTTTCTAAACAAAATTTGTAAAGCATGAGTAAAAAAAAAAAAAAAAGAGTTTGTAAAGTCAGGAATTAAAGTAACTATATATTTACATTTTGAAAATTAATTTAAAAATATTTTTAAAAAACTACAGAAGAGAAGTTACCTCATGAGACAAGGAAAAATTGG
>Ga0209700_100876_pt1 | contig 60578 bp, 29 predicted proteins | sample SiratroredBW_FD_187528 | JGI IMG/M metagenome (GOLD analysis project Ga0209700, IMG submission 187528) | Root nodule microbial communities of legume samples collected from California, USA - Siratro red BW (SPAdes) (version 2) | ecosystem: Host-associated > Plants > Roots > Nodule | place: USA...
TATATAATATATATATATATATATATATATATATATATATATATATATATATACGTGTATGTACGAATGTATCATATCTGTGTCAGATCTTATACTTGTCCATGACAGATACAACTTATTGTTATGTTTTTTTTTTTCATTTTTATATTCATACATTCTTTTAATCTTGTCTTGTGTATTGATTCTTTTCTTTCATTTTTCATGTTATATATGTACTTTCTCTCATATCAGTAACATTAGGTGACGGCTCAAAATGAACCTATTTTGTTTCCAAATAATATTTTGTTTACAGAATGTTTTTATGGTAGATCTCTAGTTTTTACTGGTAACTGATTATATGGTTTAAATGCATCAAAGGGTCTAAGTGAGGTAACTAAATAAATGAAGTGTGAGTTGATGTAAATTCTCTGATAAAGTGTTAATTAAATCATGCTTCAAATAGGTTTTTGTTTTGTTTTCCGCGTTTACCGTTACGTGTTTCCTCTGCATGCATCACCTTCTTTGTTATGTTTATCTTGGTGTCGAATTTTTGGGGTGATGAGGTATGTGTATGCATGCATGGCGTGTGTTTATTATAAGAGCATTGATGTGGCACGTGCTGGAGTAGGTTTGGTTTTGACAATTGGTCACTTATGAACGCGTTGGTTGACTTTCTCATCGTTTATGTACATGAAGTCAACTCTGCAATAGTTGTAGAACATTAACTTTGCATGCATGGGACCATTTCCGCGTAATTTTATGTCAGCATTTTCTCCGACTCCTAACACCAATATTAAATACTCAACTTTTTACAGTAGCATATTCAGAGTGTAAGCAAATATTTTCGGTTAAATAATTCTATGTTGATAAAAAACCTTGACCTCTTATTAAGATTATAAGATTATATCATCACAAGTTTGCATCTGATTGAAGAAACCTTCTTTGAGTTCTTAGTAAGTGTTTAAAAAACTCCCAGATATACACATTCCAATTGGTGATAAATAAATAAATAAATATATATATATATATATATGCTTTTGTTTAAAATAATTTCCTTATTGTTAACTCAAATCGATTTGAAGTAGATGAATAATAAAATAAAAAGTTAATTATAAAAAGATAATATAATAAAATAATTTTTGTTTTCTTAAAATAAAAAAGAGGTATTTTGGAATACCTCACCGGTTTCGAACCCAAAGGCTTGTAGTGTGGATCATAGAGCCAAACCACCAAGTCACTGGAGAAACCGGCGGATACAAAGCAACTGTTATTTGTATTGATTATTAAGGCAATGAAGTAGACCAGATATATATATATATAATACGTTGTTAACTCAAATCGATTTGAAGTAAATGAATAATAAAATAAAATAAGTTAGATAGATCAAAACGAATGGCTTATCATTAAATTGATTGTAAAAAGATAATATAATAAAATAAATTTATTTTTTTTTTGGAAAAAGAGGTATTTTGAAATATCTCACCAGTTTCGAACCCAAAGACTGTAAATTCAATTTTTTTTTCTCACAAAAAAAAGAGAGGTATTTTGGAATACCTCACCAGTTTCGAACCCAAGGACTTGTGGTGTTGATCACGAAGCTAAACCACCGAGTCATTGGGGAAACCGGCGGATACAAACCAATTGTTAGTTGTATTGAGTATTAAGTCAATGAAGTAGGTGTATATATATTATTTTACCAAATATTTTTTGTATTCTGAAATAACAGTAACAAAAATAAATAAGCGATTTCTCTAATTATAAGTAAAATTTTATTTTAATTAATTTTTAAATATAATAAATTTATAATAAAATATCAGAAATTTTTGTTATCCTTAAACATTTAGATAAATAATATATATCTCACTGAATTAAAAAATAACAAAAAAATAATTGAATTATTTGAATTAACATATTTTTATCAATAAATAATAAAATATCACAATATTATTTTTCTCTATCTTATACATTTAAAATTTTTTTAAAGGACCATCGAAAACATTTTATTTTTTTATACAATCTTTAAAATAAACTACCTGGACGAAAAAATCATCACCTGATGAAAAAAAATGTTAAATGAAATAAATCGAGAGAAGAATATTCTTCGTGAGGGATTTTCGATGATTGATGATTATTTTTAACTATAAATAATTTTTGTATAGTTATTAAGAACAATATCTCATCGAAAATCAAAAACAAAACCCTCCCTGTCAACTATCAATTGTCAAACATACCCGAAAACCGTAAACTTTTGTCCCTTTGTGACAAGGGTTAAAGAATCAAGAAGACTGGATATGGACGTATCTTTCACCGCCAAACTAGATTTTGATTCCAAAAGTGACGAGCCGTTAAACTCAACTTTCGTTAACCTAACTATATGATTTAATATAATAATTACTTTTCTTCTTTAATATGAACATTTTCTTTTAGTTGATTGATTAACTAGTACTCCATTTTTAGCTTTTGTAACAGAACATCGAACATCAAAACTATAACAACATGCGATTTAGAGATAATCATATGAGCGTGATGTTAAGAAGAGGAGAGGTTTTATTACTACTACGTAGTTATTGATTAGGAAGTAGTACAAATCTGAGAATTGAATTAATGTTTGTGGGGCATGGAAATTGAAAGGGTGATGAAGAGAAGGTGCCAAAGAATGGTGGGGCACATACCCCTACCAAGTCACATGGTGAAGCTCAGAAGTGAGCCAAAAAACTATAGTACCTCATATAATTGCAAACTCATTTAAGGCAAGGCAAAGAACTGTTGCTTCAGACACACCTGTTCTTGTTCTGTGTCTGTGTGCTCTCTTCTCTTCCAACTTGGCAATGACAATGGCAATGTGCTGTTGACATTTGCATTTCCAATTTCCCAACAACACCATTAGCTGTCACCTTATTAGTATTCTTATATTATACTCTACTCCACCTCTTCTTATTGCTACTTCATTTTTATTTAAACCTAAGTCTCATTTTTTGCTGTTCTTCAAATGGTCCATAACTAATTATTGTGCATTAGACCCTAAAAAGGAACTATTCACACATCATGAAAATTGGTCAAATATACTTAGGTAGAGAGCATCAGCAGGAGCAGGATGAGGTACACCTGATTGAAGACCATTGCACTAGCATTGGAAGAAGTGGACCGAATTTGTTGGTACCAAGGACCATACCACTGTTTTCTTCTAAATTTTGTACCAAAATATCTAACTTCTTCTCCTTGAATTCCTGTTCCACGTTTCTGCTTCTGATTTTCTCTCTGTCGGCCCTCCTCTCTAATCAATGATTCTCTTCAAATATGGACTTCTTTTCTGTCTCTTTCTCCTGTATCATTCTTTGCATTTCATTCAAGTTAAGTATCTAAACGTGAATTTAGTCCAACATTGATTAAAAAATAAAAAAAAATTGAACAATATAGGCTCAAAGACATAATGTGTTGAGGTTTTGAGTTATTCTTTTTGATTTTTCTGACTATTCATTCACCATAACTAGTTGTTTTAGACAGTTCTTTTATATCATGAACTATTTTTGTGTGAATCTCTGTGATTTTTGATTTAAGTAATATGTCCCACTTGCATTTCTTTGTTATTGGAAGTGAAAATGTAAGTACTTGAAAAGAAATAAAAATACTGTTAACAAGAGAAAAGAAGGTTAAAGCGCGTGGCTGATATGGTTGAAGGAAGAAAGAGGACCTACAAGGAGTGGAAGCAAGGCATGGGGCTGTGAAAAAGCAAAGCAAAGTGAGGATTGGAATTTAAGCAGGCATAGGAATTGTGACACCCTAACCACCCATCATGTTTGAGGAAGTGAGACACAAACACAATGCTTTTTTATTGATGATCAATGTGGTATATGTGTATGTTTACAATGATGATCATGTGCATTTTTTATTATGTAAAGATGTTATGATGGGGAATCTTGCAAAGAGGAGATGAGTTGTTCCCCTTAAAAGGCAAAACCAAAGAGGGTGAGAAAGCCACAAAGGGTAAGTGAGGTTATTGGTGTGTATTAGAGGAAGGAGACAGAGGCATTGGCTGTTGCATGTGACCCACACACATAGGTTCTTACCATTTGAAAGTACGTGAGAGAAAAAAGGTAACAAGTTTGAGTTGAGTTTGACTTGTGTTTTTGTTGATGATCTTCTAAAATTACAGTTGGAAATGGACTGGACAACACTAAGGGCATGCATGTGAAGCATTGGGTCCATGCTTGCTTTTAATGAATTCAATGATAAGTAAGAAGATGTTCACTGTCTTTTCTGGCTACAAAACCAAGACTAACCCATTATTCTCTCTACTCTTCTCAATGCCACCTTGCTACCTGTGCAACCTCCTCCTAGTATCTCACTCACCACAAATCTCTCAAATAAATATGTTCACAACATCAACCATATTGGCACAAAGATCAACTTATTAAGTTTAAAGTTCAGCTTTTAAGAAATAGTATTTTTTTTATTGAAGATTCTCAATACTGTTCACATTACTGTATGAATTAGATAGTAATTATTAAATTTGTTTTTAATGGTTTTTTTGTCAACTGATGTTTATAGAAAGACAAACAAATGTATCCATAAATTAGTAAACATAGAATTGATTTTATGCTTCCCTACTTAGGATTTCTTTAGAATATAAGTTTTTCTAATTAGTTTATATCTTTGGAGTGATTACTATGTTGTGATATACTTTCTTCCTTTTATTTTTATGTATTTATTTTCTCCTAAAAAGTAAATGATGATAATCTTTTTGAGAAAGTATCTTGTTTCGATAATAAAATCTCACAATAATGTTTTTTTGAAATATCCTTTTATAAAATAAATTGTTATTATGTTTGAGATGGGTCTTGGAGAGGCTTTGAAGAAGTTGAATTATGGTCAAGCAGTATTTTGGAGGATGGTTGTTAAACTTGTCAGTGAAATACCAAGTAGAGGTAGATTTATATAAGATTTTTTTTATGCTCAAGTTGTTAAAAACTAGAGAAATTAGTTTAAGAAATACTTAATGAGTAAAAGGGTTTGAGTGAATAATTCTTAAAAGGATAAAATTATATTTATAAGCTTTAGAGCGTAGGTTGATATTTAAAGATGGGTCAACACTCAGTATGGGTTATTTAATCTCTTCAAACAAATGAAATATGTTGTTCATTGCAACTTAAGTTGTTCGGATTAACAAATGAAATTTATATGTGATTTTCATTAGCAATAATCTCAACTCCGTGTATTTTGGTATTAGGTGGTACAAAAATTGTAATACCCTATAAAATTCATCATACAACGATGACATAAAGTTTTGATATAAAACGTTACACAATCCAGAAATAATTTAGATTTATTCAAAATATATTCTCTTTTTAAACATTTTAAACTTTACATATTTCTCAAAATATATTATAAATACAAATTTACTCCTCTAAAGTTTCTTCCTGTCATTTGAAATACATCCGTTCTTGTAACAACACCCTCACCTCTTGTGTAACACACTATTAATACATATAAAACAGAGAACATACACAAGAGAGGTAAGTTAATTATTTAACACATACTTAAAGTAAATTTTTTCATCAATAACAATTTAAATCAAAGTCACATTTCAACATTTCATAAACACTTGCTCTACTTTAGGAAGACTTATACATTAAATTAGACTCCGGTTAACACCTATTAGATGATTCATTCTAAATGTGAATCTACACAGTTTTCAACTAATTATAGCATCATCTGACAGAGTAAGTCCATATATTTATTCTGACCAACTCTTTCAAACTTTTCAGTTAAATTAACCTCCTTCAACTCAAACCACCTAGTACTCATCATCTATATGATTCTAAGATACTAGTAGACTCAAGATATCACATTCTTAACAAATCAAACAATGCACATCCTATATCATTCCTACTCAGTATTTTCTTTCCTGAAAATATTAAATTTAGAATGTTATTTCACAACAGTTATCAACACATTAAGATCACGTACTACTACTCATACATGTTCCAACAAATTAAAAGAATTTTCAAAATCAAAAAAGAAATACATTAAAAATTCGTAGCAATACACTACTTCGTGCTTGGCCCAAAAAGTGATGTTCGGAGCCTTTGCATAAAATTCTAAGTTTTCAAATTTTCTACTTCAATCTTGCGGTGCATATCCTTTAAATTGATCATATATCATCTTACAAGTTACTTATCTAACTTAAAGATTCTTATATATCAAATTATCAATTACGACTACAGTGAGTACTCTAAATTGTCTTTCTATTTTCAAACTAAAATTTTCATTTCAAAACACTTTTATCGACTTTCTTATGCATTACCAACAGAATTAAAATATTTCAAATTTTTAAAATCAAGCTACACAGACTAATAATATTAGAGAATTTCTCTCTTACCAAATTAAAGGTAAATTGAAATATTAAATTAATTCAACTCATTTCATGTTCAAAATCAATCCAGACCAGACAATTGAAATAACACACAATGTCTCCACACAAACACGTTGAATTCTCAAAACCTAAATACTCAAAGTTGAATATAAAACACAACATCTATCAAAAGTATATCAGCTTAACTTTCCTTACCTGTCTAAAGGAAGAGTTACCTATAAAAGATTCTAAGTTACAACTTGCAAGGATAATTCAACTTGTTATATATAGTTCTAATTAATGATCTGAAACTACTCTTAGGTCTAAAATAAATAAAGATCATTCATTATGCCTTTAAGACCACGTACACAAAGATGCATGCAAATTTTAAGAAAACCCTAAATTGCTCAAGAACAAAGAAAAATTTTAACTTACTGAAACCAAAATTGTTATCTTTTAAGCTTGTTGTATTCTACACCAGGAATTGGATAAAAACTTTTAATCTTCAATCTAAAGAAAAATGAAAAAAAGATTTTTAGAGAAAGGTCAGATAAAACTAAAAAGTTTTCTTGTCTACAAAGAGTAGTGAGAGAAGGAGTGATTTTTGTTAATAATGACTCTAAATTTTTATAAAAATTAATTTCTTAACATATATTCTTTTACAATAAATAAGGTGTTACATTTGAATTTTTTATTTCTATAGGCAATTTTTTTTACAAATTATTGTTATAAACTTAGGAAATAACTATTCTTTATTTGAAGACCTTAAAATTAAAGAACTTGGGGTTTGGCAAGGTCAGACATGAGTTTGGAAATTGTGCTGGAGAAAGGCATGATGGAAAAACACTTTGGTGGATGATTTTTTTGCTACTATTAAGAGGTGTGAAATTAGTAAAGAAAAAGAGGATAAGTGGGATTAGAAAGGTAGCTTAGTCAAAATGTATATTGTGAAGGAGGCCTATAGATTTCTTTCAGAAGGGGTTGTAGGTTATAGAGAGGAGGCATTTCAAAGATTATAGAAAAAAAGATCAACTTTCATTAATTTTATACACCTGGAGAGTCTTTCATAATAAGCTCCCAATTAGAGATAAGCTTAGGGATCCCAAATGTGACTCCATTATGTGTTATTTGTAATTTATGTGAAGAAAATGTGAGCCATTTATTTTTTACCTATAGCTATACTAGCAGAATTTGAAATTAGTGTGACAATTAGTTTGGGGTGTTATCTGTACATCGTTATATGTCTAGGAATAATTTGTTAGGATATCATAGTGGATAGCTAGGACCAATAAGAATAGTAAATCAGTGGACTACATTGTATGGGTGACCACTGTTTGGTTCATATGGAAACAAAGAAATGACATTATTTTTAGAAATAGGACGTCAGAAGGTATTTTCTGCTATACAAGTGAAAACATGGGTTGTTGTAAAAGCTAAATATAATAATTCTAGTTTCTCTTATTCTGATTGACGTATTGACCTAGTAATCTGTATTTCTATGTTAATGATATTGGTAGGACTTGGATAGGAACCTCTTTTTACTCATGCAGTGTATGTTATGGCAGGAATCCTTGAATGAAAGTAAGTTGTAGTAGAAGGAGATTCATGTTACAACAACTCTTTCGTATTTTTTATGCCTTTTACTGCATAGTATTGTGCTAATGTATTTTTGAAATTTCCTGTCAGCCTTAACTTTATTGGTTTTGAACAAGGATTTGGTGTAAATGTTGCTCACTTTTTGTATGGTTTAGAGGGACATTTTTTTTTTAGTAATATTATACCAATCTCATGTGATATAAAACTATTTTTTTTGTTGTATATAGGTTTGGATAACCTTATTACTTATTTTTTAAATTTTAATTTTGTATTATCGGATAAAAAAAACTATTTTCTATTTCAAGAAATTTTACTGGTAAATACTTTTTACAAGTATTTTAATGCTTTTGCATACCGAAAAATATTGATTAAATTTGAATAATTATAATCTTATCATAATTATAAGATAAGATAGACAAATCCTCTCATATTCACCTGTAGTTGTTTTTGAAAAAAAAAAACTTTTTTAATTTGCATCATTTTTTAAATTAAGAAAATTAAAAAAGAAAACAGATATTTCTTTTCAAGATTTTAGAATAATTCATTGAATAATTATATTATAAAATGAAAATTTCATTCTCCGAGATATATAATTTTTTTTTCTTAATTTTAAGAAGGTCGTTTAGTAAATGGTAAAATTGTAATCCTATTTGAAACACAAATTTATCTTTTATGACGAAATATTTTTTAAACACATGATTAAATTAATTTTAATTAAAAAATTTAAAGAATACTATTAAGTAATTATATTATTTTATTTCAAGGCCAAGATATATTTAAACTTGTTTTAATAAAAAACTTTTAAGAAAAGAAAAGAACAGAAAAATTAAATTAACCTTTTTATAGATTAAAATTAGATTTTGTAAAAAAAAATATTTAATTTTTTATTTTTTTAATTTATTTGAAAACTAATTTTATTTTATAAAAGTTTAATTTCATATTATATATATATATATATAAAGATTTTATAAAAAAAACTCCTCAAATGATCTAGTTACCTTCACCTCTCCCAGACTAATAAAGTTATGGACTTAATAACTCTATCATAAATTTTATGTACATTGTATTAATATTTCAACTTTTAATTGGATTTTAATTTAAAAAAAAAATTAACTTTATCAAAAACTTGGAGCATACCTTTTTGTTTAACTAGTCAGTTTATAAATCAATCCATAAATTATATAAGTTATTTTATCTTATTTATTAAAATTTTCAATTGAAATCTTGATTAAAATTCCTTTAATAATATTAAAGTTAAATTTATATGATACTTTATAATTGACAGGCTTAATTAGTTTTTAATAATATATTAATCAAATTGAATAAATTTATAATATAATAATATTTTTATTTATAAAATTCAAAATACATAAATAATTCATTAAAAATATTAGTTTATGTTATTTCAATACATTTATTTTTAATTTATGTTTTTGTAATTATCTGTATTATTAATATTATTTTATTAATATTATTTTATTAATATTATTTTATTAATATTATGATCTATCTTCTATCTGTTTACCAATACAACTTCACTGTGAATCAATTAGATACATTTTAATTAAAAATAATTAATAAAAAAAGTATGAATTTGGTCTTATAAAAAAATGATATTTTTAATTTTAAGTGGGAAATAGGAAAAAGAGAAAAAATTACTGTAAAAAGATAGAGACACAATTATTATTTTTTATCTCTCTAATTTTTTCTTTTATATATAAAAAGGAAATGTTTGTTTATCAGTTCTGAAAAAAAGTTTCACCCTGGATATAATTAAAAATAATCTTCTCTCTCTACATAATTAAGATATATGTAGTAGAAATTTATTTAATGTTTATTCAGATTTTAATATCAAGCCAATTCAATAACAATTAATAAGATTGATTATTAGAAACAAAATATATATTATATTACTCATTTTTTTATGTCCAAAATCTTCTATTATTATTTTATTAAAGTTTATCTTAGGCATAGAATCATTACATTAAATTTAATAAAAAAAATAACAAGATCATGGACATTACTATTCCATCTACTTAATATAAAATACTTTTTAATATAATTTCACATATTATTGAAAATAATTGACTAAATATTAAGAACTTATTAAACTAAATTTATTATCAATCAATTTTAAAAACACTTTCTTTCTATTTATTAATACAACTACTCATAATATTAAATAAAGAAGAAAAAGAAACAGGAAGAGATGTAAATAAAATAAATTAAGAATTATATTTAAAAATTTAATGAATTATAAATGTTCATTTATTATTAACTTACTAACTAAAGTAGTATTTAATTTTACAAAACGTTTTTGCTAAGAGATAGAATAACATCAATAGCATTGATTATAAGACAAAATATTACTATACTATTAAATATAAATAAATAATTTATTATTACAATTAATAAAAATACAGTTATGATTAAAACTTTAATAAATTATTAAATGCTTATTTACTAGTGTCATAATATTAAAAGTTTTACCATATTAGTAGCAGTTTTACCAAATATGTACATGGTGTATTATATATATATATATATATATATATATATATATATATATATATATATATATATATATATATATTGTGTTTTATATATATATATATATATATATATATATATATATATATATATATATATATATATATATATATATAAGTGATATTTTTTTTATCACATATAAAGTTTGTTTTAAGGTGGTTACTTTTGATGCTTTTTATTTTAATTAAATTTTATGTTTTTTCATTTGAGATTGAAAAATTAAATTTTGAAAATGAAAACTTAGATGATTACATCATCCACTTAATTTTTTGAGATTTAATTTAAAAATATAAATTTTTTATATATTTAATATAATTATAATTTTTTATAAAAAATAACTAAAAATATTCAACCAAATAAATGCTTAAATTAATTTAATTAATTTTTTATATAAATACAGATATACAATATAAAATAACAGTCATATTACTCTAATAAAATTAAACAATAACAACTAAATTGGAAAATATAAAAATTTTATATACTAATATAATAATTTTTTAATAAAAATTAAATTAAAAATAATTACATTTATAAAAAAGTAAAATTTAATTAGACTTAAAATAAATATAATTAAATATTTTTTAGTAGAAACTGAATTAAAATATTCAGACCAAAGCTAATAATTGGGTCTAAGATAAACATAAGTTGAGATAGTAGAACAGGTGAAAATGATATCATAAGTAATTTATTTAAGATTAGAACAAGTAAATACGTTTCTTAATTTGTGAAATATTATAAAGAAGATGACAGAGTAGCAGTTAACAGTTATGCTAAAAACTTTAATTGATTTTTTAAAACATTGAATGGAGAGGAAGAGATAGAAGTGTGAAATGTATTATAAGGTAAAAAAAAAATGGAATAAAAGGAAAACTGAAAAAGAGGAGAACAATGATTTGCACAAAGACGAAGGTTAAGATCAAGATTAATAAGGAGTGATTAAAGAGAAAGGAGCGCGTAAAGAAAAGCGCGTGACGCGGAAGTGTATGAAAGCATCGGAATCTCTTACTGAAGTCCTACGTCATCAACATCTGTATAGAGGGAGACCTAAGTGGACAAGGACAACACCCCTCGACATTGTCATCTTTTATGTTTTATGTTTATGTGTCCCTCTCAGATACTCTCTCTTTTACTCTTAATTTCTTTTTTCTAACAAAATTTTCATTTTTTCTACCACCTTACCTTAAAATATTTTTCTTACTTTAAACCTCCTATTTTATAATTTTACTTGTTATTTTTTTATGACAAAATTAATATAGTAAGTAAAATTTGGAGATTAATATTGTGAGAAAAGTTGGTCAAATTTGTTCCCCTTGTCTCTCATGTCATCGATCACGTGATCTAGAGAGAGAAGAAGAGAACACGCAGTTCAAGAGAGAGCGACCCCATAGTGGAAGAAAGAGTCAAAACCAATAAAATAGTAATAGCCCCAACCCCAATGTCTTGTTTTCTCTTCTCTCTCTTTCACTTTCTATTCACGCTTTCTAACATCTTCTTCCGTGTGGTAGCATCATTGTAATAGCCAACACCAAGGGAAGGGAAAAGTGGGAACACTCAGAAAGCCAGACCAGACCCAGAAAGAAAGAGAGAGAACCAACCCAAGTCTTGTTTCTTTCTTCTCTCTGCACTTCCACTCTTCCTTGCTTAGCACCCTTCACCTTTGTTTGCTTAGTTTTGGAGTGAGAAAATATAGAGAGAGAAATTACCCATCATATCATACCATATCATCATATCAAATACTATATATAAAGCGATAATATTGCGTGAGAGATGCAGCAGCACCTGATGCAGATGCAGCCCTTGATGGCAGCCTATTACCCCAACAACGTCACCACTGATCACATTCAGCAGGTCCTTCCCTCTTCTCCCTTCTCCACCTACTCTCCCTTCTCTTCTCCTCTTACTCATCACACATATACACATACATACACATGTCTATGTATCTATCTATGTATATGTGTATGTGATGCATTCATTCATCATCATTCATGTCCCCTCTCAGCTTTGCTCAGGGCCCTTTTGTCTCAGCACTGCTTTGTGGGTCTTGTATTGTATGCCACTTTTAGAACCGGTTCCTTGTGCTGCTGCTTTTTAGTTTTCCTGTTCACACCCTTCTTCATTGTCAGCTTCTGCTACCGCTTACGCTATTTCTTTTATCTTCCACACACTGTGTAAATATTCTGTGTACATGTGCTGTGCTGTATCAGAGCTTTTATGACGCCTGCTTTTCTCACCGCTTAGATCACATTTTCTATAACCTCTTCAGATCATTTTATCTCATTCTCATATGCCATTCCTTAACTCTACCAACACCTCCTTTGCCCTCTTTTAATGCACATGCTTTGACCACCGAACTCTCTCTCACTCTTCAGTACTTGTTTGTGCTACTTCCATCCCTCTTTCACACTTCCTATTAATGCTCTAATGGCCTTCAAAAAAACCTGAAATTTCATGCATAACTCTTTCAAGTGTATATCTTTTTCTCAATATAGATTTTGATAACATGCCTGCACTTGTGTATTGGTTTTGAGATTTCATCAAGGTAACAACTTTTATCACAGGGAACATTTATCAAGCCGGTAAATGTTGTGTTGTAATAAGAAATGTTTGATACAAGGGTGTGGTTTGATTAATATGGTGCAGTTACCCAAATGGTAGGACGATTAAGAAGTTAAGACAGACAGATTGAGATAAAAGTAGAAGATATAAATTCATATACTATTTATAACCTTAGTATATATGTTCTATATGTTATCAACTAGGGTAAACACTCTTCATTGTTTTCTAACCTTCTTAAATCTACATGCATCATATGGTATTTTTCTTTTATGGAAAAACAGTCCAGCAACAGCAAGGACTTTTTGTAACATTTTGTTGCTCTCCTTCCCATTTACTTGATTATTTTTAGCGACATTTATATGATATTATGATGATGCTGATAATTGGTTTAACCTTTTACCCCTTTTTTTTGCATGCAGTACCTGGATGAAAACAAGTCCTTAATCCTGAAGATTGTTGAAAGCCAGAATTCTGGCAAGATGAGCGAGTGTGCCGAGTAAGAATTAGACTAATTATCCTTCTATATTCGAATTGAATTTTGTGTGTTTCTCATTCCTTAATTTAGTTTTACATTCTATGTGGTTTTTCACATCCTAAACATGAAATTAGAAGTCAATAGTTATTTTTCACATCTCAAATGTGATTTCTTGTTTTTCCACAAATCTTCTGCATGTCATCTGGATGCTATTTCCACACTGATAACTTTCAATTTAATTAACTATAATACCCTTGTGAACTAGATAGGGCTCTCACCACTTGAAAATTTTTCCCATCCATCAAATATTTATATATTATGGCAGGTGGTAAAAATTAAGCTTGTCAGCAAACTAACAAATTGGATTTGAAAGTCTGCCAATGTTGCTGATTTGGTGTCATACACCGACCTGAGTGCCATTGAAATTACCAAGAAATTTATGAGGAGCCTCTATTTAATTAAGTTAGGTACGACCTCTTTTAGGATAACATTAGGTATAATGAAAGTAATAACATTAGTATGATGAAAGTAATTACAAGATATATATGAGAATGAAAAAAAAAAACACTGATTTCAATAACTCTTTAACTCCATTAGGAGACTTTTACAAGGGAAACTCAATAAAATTTGATATTATCAAATATTAGAAATTAATATACTTTTGAGTTGAAAGGAATTTTCTGCTTGTTTTCTTGCAGATTATGCTTAAAGATAATATCTACAAAGTTTTGATATTTTTTTTTTTAAAGACATGATGCAGTTTTTATATATAAACTTTGCAATGTCCATGTCTTCTAATCCTTTTCTGAATTTAAGTTTTGGATTATCTTATTTGATTATATCATGTGACACATCTCTTTTGCTAGTTTCTTGTAAGATCTTTATTGTAGATGTTTTTAGTTCTTATATTCAATATGAAAGAGAAGTTGGGTGAGATTCTTACTTTCTACATTCCCCACATGAATGGACTCTTCTGATTTAATGCTGTTTCTCTCAACCCTTTGATTCTTCTCTATCCTTCAAACATACCCATCTCTCCACTAAGTTCACTAGTTTTCCCATATTTCTGCAGTGCAGAAAATAACTTTTTTTGCAAACCTAATGTACATTCTATATTTCTGAAGTTTCATTTCTGTCAACTGGTCAGTCCAATTGTACGTTTCTTTTAAGTGAAAAGAATAGGAGAGATCATTGAAAAAATCTTCCTTCAAAAGATTTTTTTATTTAAGTTTTGGTTTTAGATGTAGAGTCCTATGATGTTATTTGTCAATGTGCAACTGGTCTCAATTAATGAAATGAAACTTGGTTGTCAGATGCAGTTGAAAGTAATAATGTATGACTGAATTAACTTAATTATCTTGAAAGGTTTCTTGTAGAAATCAAACTTGGGTTGTTGGGGTATACATAGAGAAAAGGGTTTTCTCCTCAACATCTGGACTGCTATAATCACTCAAGAAAATTTTCTTTTCAAAACTAGCTTTAAGAGTTGAGTTGAGCCTATTTTGTTCTCAATTTTCATAGGATATCAAAGTCTGGCCTAGTCTACTCTTGGCTTTGTACATCATTCAGAGATGTTCAGTCCTAACTATGCATGAGGGGATGTTAAGAATCCCATATGAGCAAACTTTTTGGAATTGATCTTAGACCAAGTTCATTCTCAAATTCTTACAGGAATCAAGCAAGGCTACAGAGAAATCTCATGTACTTGGCAGCAATAGCAGATTCTCAGTCCCAACCACCCACCATGCCTGGTCAGGTACATGATACCTTATTAAGTTTTGTACTCATAACATGTCTCAGATTACCAATCTCTTCATTCTTTATTTGTAGCATTAAAATTGGCAGAAAGTAAATTTTCAACTTTTGTCTAAACATTGCCTCAACATCCGGTCCTTCCTAGGCAACTGATGCATCTTTCACTACTAATTTATGGATTTGATAATGCAGTACCCTCCTGGTGGGATGATGCAGCAGGGAGCACACTACATGCAGGCTCAACAAGCACAGCAGATGACACCGCAGCAGCTGATGGCTGCACGGTCCTCCCATCTGTATGCACAGCAGCCATACTCAGCACTTCAACAGCAGCAAGTGATGCACAGCCAGCTGGGGGGGAGTTCAGGACTGCACATGCTGCAAAATGAAGGGAGCAATGTGAATGTGGGATCAGGCAGTGCAACACTAGGAGGAGGTTCTGGAGGGTTTCCTGACTTCATCCGTGGCTCCACAGGGGAGGGTTTGCATGGAAGGAGCATGATTGGTGGAAGTAGCAAGCAGGATATTGGTGGCTCAGGTGATGGCAGAGGGGGAAGCTCAGGTGAAGGGGGTGAAAGCCTTTACCTCAAGTCTGCTGAAGATGGAAACTAGGCATCCAAAAAATGCCTAAATTACTACAAACTTTTGGTTAGTCAATTAGTTAGGAGAAGTAGGCAATGACACCAAGGGTAAGTAGCTAAGTGCAAAACTTTTCTGCTTATATAATGTTTGTTTATCTTGTAGTAGTGCTTGAGGCAAACCCTTGCCTTGATCTTTCTGCACAAATTAGCACTTTTTCTGGGTAGATCTGTGGTCACATAACATGGTTGGTCCTTGTGAAGATCAAAAACGTGTTTTCCTATCTCTGCGGTTGGTTTTATCAGTATCAAATTAGTTTCCGTTTCACATCTCTAGTTCTATTTTCTGTCTGGCTGCATCACTTCTCTTGCAGATAATTATAATTTTAAAATCATATTTTAATTAAAAGTGATAGTAAATATTTAAATAAAAGTTATATTGTAGATTTATGAAAACTAATTTCAATTTTTAATTTAAGACTATTTTTGGATTGAGAGTCAAGAGACCGGGAGCATTGCTTTTCAAGTTAATTTAATCCTTTCCCCTTTCAATTTTATTTTATTTAAATTTCTAGAGTTTTGTGTAGAATTTGATATACTTAGTAACTTTAAAAGTTCGGAAGCAAGAAGTTTAGGGAAATTTTAATAAAATTTGAAAGATTTTGCAGGATTTGAAATTAGATCTTGAGGATAACAAATTTTAAGTTTGTTTTAATTTGATATTTTTTTCATTTTATGGTTTACGGTGAAAAGTTTTAAGTATTGTAATCAATTCAATGAAGAAGAATTTTTAAAAATCATAAGTATATTCTAATTTTGGAATGATAATTTATCTATAAATCAAATTTAAATTAATTAGATAAATTGAAACAATTATGTGTGACTTGTTAAAAATCTGAAATTTGGAAAGGTAGGAAAGTCCACACAAATGATATGTTCGGTTTGTTTTAGGAGATGTTTTTAGTTTCTTGGGCTTTTAACTCCTTTACTTTACAGTAAAAAGTAGAGAAAAGAAAAAGGATTAATAGATGGAAGAATGACCTTAGTTTCTTTTCAACTTTTAGGTAATAATAAATTGTATTTCACAGAGAATATAAGTTTTTTATTTAAAAAATAAAAAATGTATGAGTAAGTAATTTTATATTATTGATTATTTTTATAAAAAAAATCAATTGGGTTTAAATATAGAAAAAGAATTAACAAATTATTATTTTTCTTCTTTAACTTTGGAGTATGCATTATTATGAGATGGTCTAGAGATGTTTAAATTGAACCATGAATGAACTAGACTTTGAAAATAATGTTTACTTTTATTGTGTTAAAATTAAATTTTATATAACAAAGACCCTTATTTTTTTTTAAATGTGTATTATTTTATTATGAGTTCACAAAATATGAAGACCAATTGATAGTGAGGTAGACACTGATAGGATACAAAATTTAGGTTGAATTTATATCTATGTGATGTGATAACTGGGTTATTGGTTTTAACAATTGTTTACTCCACCCTGATGTGATTAGAAAGAACATTAAAAACATTTAATAAAAATATTAAGAAATATTTAATGAGATTTCATAAGTGTATTTCATAAAATAATTTTAATTGTTGAAATAGAATATGAATTTTCTTTGATTTAAATTTTTACATATTTCATAAAATAATTTTAATTTTTTAAATAAAATAAGAATTTTGATCGAGGTAAATTTTTTACACCTCATCGAAAACAATGCATATATATGAATTTTAAAACAGTTATTATAAAAATTATTAATGTTACCATACATATCAATTCATTAATAAATAATAATGCAAAAAATCTTCAAATTGTCAATGCACTTAAATTAATATTTCATATTTTTTTACATTTCTATATATGCAAATGATATGTTTTTTTTTGCAATATATATGTGTTAAATTTTTAATTCAATTGTTTCTCGTTTAGAAAAATTAAAGTATTCATGATCAATCTCTGTGACATACATTAATTTTTTTTCCAAGTTAAATACATCACAAAAAAAAAAGTGGTTAAAATTACATAATATTGTCTCGCGATATATGTAATAAGTTTCTTCTCCCTTCCAAACGAATAACACTTTCAATAAGTTAAATCTATTTTTAAAATTTTTACCATGTCGTTTATTTAGATAAATATAGATTAAATAAAAATTGTTATGTTAATTATTTTGAAAGTTATAATCATTAAAATTTATAGTTTGCATAGTGTAGTTTCTAAGTGTAGGGCATACTTCTGAACACTTCTTCCTATCTTTGTATTTTTTTCCGTCATGAAGAAGCTATAACACACAAATTGCTCAATCTCAGCTTCTGATTTTCGCAATATTATATATATATAGTATTTTGGAAAGTAAATTTGCAAAAAGCCATGGATGGAATATCTTTATGAGAGAACTAAGGATTCCTTCATGGAACTGCCAGAAGGCATTAGCAATCATTGTATGATTATTACTTGCATACAATAGCAGCATATACGTATTGAATACGTATCATACAAGTACACAGGGTGACGGCAAAACCGAGCGTGCAAGTTCTTTCCAGAAGTAATCTTCATCCCACTCCACAGAACTAGCCATCATTGATCTGTTGTTGTTGTAATGATGAAACTTCCTACCATCTTCACTTTGCATGACCCTTTCACCATGCATCATAGTAGAACCATCTCCAACCTTGTTGGACTCCTTCCCCGTGAGTTGCTGAACCACTGATCGAAACTCAGAAGCATCGCAGGCCCTCACCAACACAGGGCTCGTTATGTAGGTTATTTTCACTGTTTTCTTCGGAGTTTTGTTCATTCTCTTCATGTAGTTGCTGGAGTCCTTGCTGTGGTGGTAGAAACTGGGATCATATCTCAGTTTTCCCATTCAAATGTGTACTCTAGCTAATATATATATCTTTGATGAGTATAAAGGTGAAGTGTTATATGGTGCTTTTATAGCCTGCAATTTGAAGTTGGTGATGATGAACAGAAGAGCTGAGTCTTCGTAGAAGGAGGGTTATGTATTATTTAATGTTTGAGGAAAATGACAAATTTGGAAAAAAAATGGAATAGGTGTAGAAAAGTGGTGCCCATGACCCATGGCTATGACATGTTACTTACTACTACTAAGCTACTACGTGTATGGGTGAAGGGTTTTCTTTCGTTTTCATTAGGTGGTGTTGTTCTAAAATGACTGCGCAATGTTTTTCATTTTTTACGATGTGGTCGTTTTCCAAACCTAGTCCTCTTACGGTCTATGATTCTAACATATTCCACTCCTTCTAGATTGCAAGAAACAACTTTAATTTGGGTTTCATTCAACTACATCTTAGCTACGTGATTTCATTCATATTTTTATATGATAAATCGGATGAGGTTGGTGCTTTTTTATTCGTGTTTAGAATATCTGAAGTTTTTTTCCTTTTATTAAGTTGTGTCGACCGAAAGTGAGTTAAAACAAAGGTCAAAATGAAAAGCAAACCTTTCAATGCACGAATTGAATATTACATTAAACCTATGTTGATGAATAAGGAATACTAAGAATGTTCAATGTTCCTCTCTCTGTGGGTCAATTCTTACCAGGTTTAGCCAATTTTAGATATTCAATTCATATTTAAGTGTCTTGGTTAGCTGTGACAAATATTCAAACCCTGTCAAAACTTTGGATAACGGGGTTAAGATAATCAATAATGGTTGCGCCTTTTTTTTTTTTTTTACACAGGGTAATTTTCTTTTAATATTAAAATTGACACTAAGTAAATCTTACTTTGAAGTGTGATTTTAGGAAAAAGAAATTGGACTTAGATTTGAACCGTATTCAGACCTTCAAATTAGCTTGTACATTGAAATAAGATTTTTTCCATTTATTTAAATTATATATTTAATTACGATTTTGTTTTTGTTTTTTAAGGAAATTGTATATTGAAGTACAATCTGTGCGTTTGATTTTTTTTTTCTCATTTTGGTTTTGTAAATTTTTTCATTTAGATGAAATCGTACAACTAAATAGGATTTCTATTTCTTTATTTTTTAGGAAAATAGTACATTGAAATACAATTTCTTTGTTTCATTTTTTTAAATTTTGGTTTTGTAAATTTTTGGAAATGGGTTTTTTTAGATTTTTAACAAAAATTAAATATTAAGTTTTGGTTTTAATTTTTCTGAATTAATTTATTGTATTTTTATTTATTTAAAATATTTATTGGCCACAATATTTTTAAAAGTACATAATAATGTGAAAATGATCATCAACAAAATAATCATTTGCGTTATACCGCATCATACATATAATGATATATTTAAGATATCTTACTCGATCTCATTTTTAGTCATCTCTAATGTTTGAATATTTAGATCCTCATCATACTATCCATGCACCATCTTCATATCAAGAGATTTCATATACTTATAATATATTTTCATCTCAATCAATTTTTTTTCTCCCACATAAAATATGTTGATGTTTGGCATTTCCAATAACATCATTCTCAACACATAATATGATATGATGTATGAATTCTTATATACTCATAATAATATGTTGATGATGTTTACATATGTCTGATCATGAAACTAAGAATAATAAAAAATATAACACATAATATGATATGATATACATATGGATTTTATTGGATATCCAAGTGAGTTTAAGTTTCACATTGGATAGAAATAAGTAAGTTGAGCAATATATAAAAAGAAGACTCATAAACCTATTGTCTTAAGGTTTTGAGTTGAAAGTGGTGTCATTCTCTTATGTGATTTGTCTTATTTTCTCATTTTTACGAGATTTCTCTAGTTATGTCCCCTCAGATTCTCCCAACAGAGTCTTATATACTTATGTTTTCACATTATTCAAAAAAAAATTGTAAATGAAGATAATTACAGAAATTTATTTATAATTATAAAGCATAATCAAATTCATAATTTTTTGTAATAAATATTTCTAAATTAATAAAAAATTATATATTTTATATACAGAAACAACCATTTCTATTAGTTTATTGGAATATTAAATAATTGATATCGTCATATAACAGTTTTATTCAAATTAATTTAAATATAACAGTCCTCTAATCACTGTTACAATATTATATTCAGAAATTATTATTACTGTAAAAGTTATATATACTTAAAGAGATTTTTATTTATCACCTTGTATACAAATTTCTCAAATTCTTGGTCAATGGATGTTTCTCATGCTATTGTTTAGTGTGGCAATAAAATAAATGGGTTTTTAAAATGTTTTTAATTAAATGAAAAAAAGTTATAGTCATAGTTTGTGAAAATAATTTCCTTTTAATATTAGCGTGCGCGTAGTTTTCAATTTAAAAGCTCAAAAGTATGCTGAGGAAAAAATTCATATTTATTTTTCAGGTGAGCATGATTTTAAATTGAGTTCTAATATACTTTTATCTTGAAAATAATGTTATTTTTAAAACTCTTTTCCATGTAATAGATAAATCTTATTCCAAACTTATATTTAATATTTGTATCTTAACATTATTATCTAAGATTGTAGAAAATAAATAAAGACTATTCCACTTGCCTGTTTTTAGTATTTTGAAAGTCAATAGTCAAGATTATTCACGGGATCTTACTATTTTGTAAGTAAAGTCAAGAGTCAAGGTTATATATGAAGTTCACGGATTGGATAAAAGAAAATGAAACTTCATTAATATTTTATATTGAATCACTTAACTATTATAATATATATATAATATGATAGTTTCAGCCCTTAATACTTTTAATCCATTACAAAAACTACCCACTCTAGTAATATTGCATTAAAAGTGAACATTGGATTCCATCCACACTTTAATTAATGAAGATGAATATGAAAGAAAACAACATAAATGAATATATAATGATGAAAAACATAAAATATATAAACTTTTGACAGTAATTATTGCGTAGCCTTGCACAAAGTGCATAAAAGTGTTTTCCATGTGAATCATGTATACCTAATAGTATGAACCATCCTATCAGTTATCTAAATTGCAATAAATCTTTAAATATATATAAAAGAGATTATAATTGGAATAACTTCATTATGATCAATTTATTGTAAAATTTTTATTAAGAAAGATTGAGAAAATTTATCACTAATAAAGTAGAAGTTGTTCACGATATTATTTTTAACTCATATATTAGAGTTTATTATTTATGAGTTTTTTTTCTTATTTATTATTTATGATCATTTCTTTTTCTCATGTATCACGCAACATTCTCATTTTTATTAAATATGAAAATTTCAATCAGTGACGAGGTTTAGTGATATATAAAAAGATTCTGATCCTTTCATTTTTTTTACATATATATATAAATAAAAATATATTTTATATATTTAGAAAGCCAAAGTTTTTGTATATTTATAAAAAAATATTACTCTCAACATATTTTCTAAAAAAATCAATACACATTTGTATTTCTAACAAGATGGAGATCTTGGTGTTGATAATGTAGTCTGAAATATTGTAAATTTAAATATTACTCTGTAGTTTGAGCAACATGTTGCAGCAAATGAATTGATATATGCCTTTCATTCTAGACATTTGATTCAAAGGCCACAAGTTTTAAATTGCACTTCATTTTTGACCTATGGACCAGTCTATATATGTCCAATATAGATTGTTCTATTCAGATCGCAAACATTCTAATTATTATATGAAAACAAAGTAATCACTGAAGAAACTTATATTTTCTTCAAGACAATGACATTTTGTTTCATATATGGTCAATAATTGGGGGGGGACAAGGGTGATTTCCTTCACACTAGTCTACCTCCAAAATAGTGATATATTTTCGGTTAACATTTTCTAAAGTATTATTGCTATTTTTATAAACCTATTTCTTAATCATGATTAAGATTTATTTTTATTAGGACTATGACTATGCTTCACAATAGTACATATAGATTATAAATTTTGCGGGTCATAAAAAGACAGTTAGTTAATTAATTACCATATGCTGTTTTTATAGCAAATTAAATGATCATGATTAAAAGTCTTTATCTGGGGTGATGTTTATTGGATCTTGGGTTGATGGATATATGAGGCATATATAAGGAACATATAATCAGTCAAAGAAGTTCTTAGAATATTTATACTAATTAAAACAGCTCTTAATCAATACAATCTTGACCTAATTAACTTGTGGAAGAATCTTCATCTTTACACCTGTAATTAGGTTTTAACATCAAACTGATTAGAAAAATAATCCAAAATTAAATCTATCAAAATCATTTTTTTTTAATTTTTAGATCAATTTTTTCCTTCGCCATTGGTGGTTTCAATGAATTTTTAAATTTAATTGCAATTTGAATAGAAAAAAATCACTGCGTGGATAAGTAAGTTTGAAATTATTCCTCAACTTTCTCAAGTTAAAGCAGAGATTTTTTTTATGCGAGTTTCTTAAATATTTTATCATTATTATTTAAGAAACAAACTTTAAGGGAAACTCATGCTTTTATTTATGAAAAATCTGAATACATTTTTTATACAATAAATTTCTCTTAAAAGTTGAAAAATCTTGGTGTACTCACTATAAATATTATTAAAAAGTACCCAATAAACTTAAACACCCCATCTCAATTCTAAATTAAATATTGACAACAAACTACAATTCTGAGGACCCTTCAACATGCCAAAAGGTTAGGACTTTGTTTCTAAGAAGATAACAATTTTATAAACTCACATTATCATAAGGAAGTTATGAAAAAACACAGTCAAAACAACATTTCTCAAAAAAGACAAAAAAATGTCTTAAATCACAATCGAAATCTTGTAAAATTTTGAGACCAAATCGTTTAACAACATACTTTATTTATACTTTTACTTACAATAGCCGTCCTTATTCACACATCGTAATCATTTTTTGTTTGAAAGCAACGAATTATGTATAGATTATATGTAATGGATAATTAGATTAAGACCTGAATTATAAGATTAAAAATCTAATTTTTATTTAAATATTTATACTACAATACGTTCACATAACATAAAAATATAAATTTTATAAGACTCTTATATTAAAATAAAAACAACCAAAATGTTTTAAAAATTATACAAGCTCATAAAAAAATGAATTAAAATATCATGACATGACTCTAATATAATGTTCTAAATCCCACCAAAGAAAATGACCAATTAGAAAGGAGTTTTACCATCATCCATATGGATATTCATATTCCTATTCATAAACCCTTTTAACAAAGTTATCAATATATATATAATGATATATAGTACACTAATAATTAAATTACTATAAGTAGTTTGACAAGAAAGATAGAAAAAAAACCTAAAAAATATTCGAAATAAAAATTGGAATTGATATTTATAAGGTTTAAAAGGCTCTGATAAAAAAAAAGCTGGGTTAATATAATTTTAGGAGAAAACAATATTTAACTTCCTTAAATCTTATATCAATTTCTAAAAACACACCTTAAATTTCACTTTAATCCTAATGAGCTCTTAAACTTTATTATGTTTAGAAATCCACATCCATCAACTTTAAATACTTAAACTTATCCATTTTTACAGTCACCTTGACCATTATAATTGATTCATAAAATTGATCCTTATTTTTATATCCTATCAGAGTTAAAATATTTATCATAAACATCAATAATTCATTAACTATTCCTTATTTTATTACCGTTAATTTCTTTAAATAATAAAAATTGAATTTTATAAATAAAATTAAAAAAGTTAAATTATTTGGATTAAAGAAAAATACGTGTAAAAAATGAAGAGTTTTTGGAAGATTAATTGAAATTAAGTAATTTTGTTAATATTTTGAGATTACAGGGATGAAAGTAAAGTGAAGAGAAGAGAAGCGAAGGGACCCCGCTAAAAGTGGCAGAGAGGAGAGTTGAATGCGCGAAAGCAAAGGGAAGAAGAAGAAGGTGGCGAAGTTACAGGAGGAGGTGTTGAACAATGTCGCGTCCTTTCCAAGAACCAATCGATCCTCATTCCACTTCTCACTTCGACTTCCACCTTCACCTTACGCACTCTTCCATCTTCTCCTTCCTTCTCCTCACGCCTCAGCCACGCCATCGCCATTCCCTTCCACACTCCTCTTTATGCTTCCTAAGCCCTCCAACGCTCTCCGCTTTACACCTCAATAATGGTACTCGCACTCCTTCACCTTAACCTACCTGCATTTCCGCTTTCTGCACCTTTCAATTACTCTCAATCCTTTCCTAATTTGTAACTGTCACGCAATTAATTCCTCGTAATTGCTTTATATCGTTCATTCACTTGCTTGTTAGCTTGTTATGCTGCTGCTGTTTGCGCGCCAAATAGTGTGATATGTCTCGTTTGGATGCTTGTATTTTAACCTGTGATGCACCGATAGTTCAATTTGTGTCACATATCGTATATTTGTATCCGATATTATAGATTGTAATACTACGAGGAAGAAGCTTGCATCGATTCGACGTCTTTTTTGGGGAGAGTTCAGTGATTGTTCTGGATGTGTATTCGAGGGACGGATAATATGTAGACATTGCCTCAGATTATTTTAAAATTTGCATTTAAGAATTTTATTAGATTTGTTTAACTCTAACGTGGACTGCATGCGTTCTGTGCTGGTTTTTGTATTCATAAGATGATGATTTGTTATATGCACCTGCAGGGGACTCCGGTGAATATTACTGTGGGTTCTCATGTCTGGGTTGAAGATCCAGAAGTATCTTGGATTGATGGACAGGTATCAAAAATCAAGGGAAAGGATGTTGAAATTGACACGACCAATGGAAAGAAGGTTTGTGCTTATTTGCGTTATTGAATAAGTTCCATACGGTACTAAATAGCCAAACATTTCACTTCGATTTCTTCTGTCACTCCCTTGTTGATATAAATGGGCGAATAGCTGTGATGAGAATGGTTAACTTCTCTGTTGTGCTCAGTCTGTGTTTATTGCACTGTCAGTCTGTATTTGTATCTGCACTACAGTTACATGCAGAAACAGAAAAGAAAGTGAAAGCACTGAACCTTAAGGAAGAGATCCAGCAATGAATATTCTTTATTTGTTCTTGACCTTCTCAGTTTTGGCTTGGTCTTAAATGGCCATCAGGATCTGTGGAAGGTCTTTTTTTTGGTCAGCAATCAAATTCCATGTTATATAGACTTGGTACAAGGAGTACCGACCCTTTTACATGAGGAAAAAGAAAGGAACCATAAAATTTACAAGAGCTTGCAACAACCTATACCATAACTCTAGAAAGACAAAAATATGCCCTTAGATTCTTCCTTAACTGCCCAATGTCATCTGTCGTTGCACAAAACCTCGAGAATAAGCATACAAATATAACCACAGTACCTTATATCCTTTGAAGGCAAAGGCATGTCCCAGGATCTATGGAATGTTATTGATGTTTACCTTCCTGGAAATATTGTAAAACCTGTTGAACTTGTAAGCTAAATTATGACCATGTCTCTTGTTTTCTTATCTTTTTTCTACTTTGATTGGGTTATCACTATTGGGGATTCTGTTCTGAAGTTAGACAAATATTTTTTTTATTATACTCGTCCATTAATTTTTTATGCATTCCTCTGTGGAGAAATTGTCTTTTCTATTGCCTGTTTTGATTGAAAAAAGGTGCAAAATATTGTAGTAAGGCAAAGAATCACTACCCATGTTTTTATTTTGATTATTTCTAGGTGGTCACAAAGTTATCAAAAATATATCCCAAAGATATGGAAGCTCCTGCTGGTGGAGTGGATGATATGACTAAGCTTTCCTATTTACATGAGCCCGGAGTCCTGCAGAACTTAAAAATTAGATATGAATTGAATGAAATATATGTATGTCTCTCTTTCCTTTAATATGATAAAATCCAGCATTGATTATTAGTCCAACAAGTTGTTACCTATTTTACTAATTGCCGTTGCAGACTTATACTGGTAATATTCTGATTGCAATAAATCCATTCCAAAGGCTACCTCATATTTATGATTCACACATGATGCAACAATACAAGGGAGCACCATTTGGAGAGTTAAGCCCTCATGTATTTGCCATTGCTGATGTTGCATATAGGTAATCTTATACGCTTCTATTTATCCAAGCTCTGATTCTTTCACTGAACCAATTTAGACTGATGAATTCATTAATACCAGGGCAATGATTCACGAAGGAAAAAGCAATTCAATTTTGGTCAGTGGGGAAAGTGGAGCTGGTAAAACTGAAACTACAAAAATGCTTATGAGATATCTTGCCTTCTTAGGTGGTAGGGCTGCCACTGAAGGACGAACCGTTGAGCAACAAGTTCTTGAAGTATGATTGAACAAATTACCCTTTTTTTAAGTCTAATAATTATTCATTATTTTATTTCATGCTATGATATTCACCCTTTCTTTTTGTCTTGAACTTTGACTCATTTAAGAGTTCTGTGTTAACTGATCTGAGTGCAGTCAAATCCAGTTCTGGAAGCATTTGGCAATGCTAAAACTGTCAGGAATAACAATTCCAGGCAAGTCTTACAGCTGGGAAGTAAATAAGCTTGTTTTACTTCTCTAAGAAACCCTGATGTATAGATTAATTTTGTTGTGCTTGTGACGTGGGAAATAAAGGATTGTTTGTGTTTCACTCTCCTCCATAACCTGATGTGATATAGTCTCCAATTTGTCTCATTGCAATCCCCCAGTTATCTATTACACTGCCAGAATATAATATGTTAATAACAACCATTAACTTAATTTCTGTTTATCAATTTTGCTTTCCATCATGAAACATTAACTGCAACATGATGCGTATTTAAGATCAATTTCTTACCAATAATTTAGTTTCAATTTCTCCTTTTCTTAATTGTGCAGTCGTTTTGGTAAATTTGTTGAGATCCAATTTGACAAGAGTGGTAGAATCTCGGGAGCCGCCATTCGAACATACCTTCTGGAGAGATCTCGGGTTTGCCAGATTAATGATCCTGAACGCAACTACCACTGCTTTTATTTTCTTTGCGCTGCACCACAGGAGGTTACTTGCTGCATAATTCACTTTTTGAGGGATTTGTTTTAATTATGTAAACTCATTGCAATGTTTGCTAACAGGAAATTGAAAAATACAAATTAGGAAATCCTAAAACGTTTCATTACCTTAACCAGTCAAAATGCTATGAACTGGCTGATATAAGTGATTCTCGTGAGTATCTTGCTACCAGGAGAGCTATGGATATTGTTGGAATAAGCCAAAAAGAGCAGGTATTTCTTTTGCATGAACATGAATTTAGCTTCTTTTTGGCTAGAAATGGAAAAATTATCCTCCCAGTTCTTACCCCTCTACTTCTCTTTGTCCTTTTTCTGTAAGGAAGCAATTTTCAGAGTTGTTGCTGCGATTCTTCATATTGGGAATATTGATTTTGCAAAAGGCAAGGAAATTGATTCATCAGTTCCAAAAGATGATAAAGCCAAATTCCACTTAAAAACAACTGCTGAGCTTCTTATGTATGAATGCCACTGTATTGTTACTCCGCATACCCATATGATTTCAAAATGCCTTTAATATAATTGCCATCATTGGGTTTCCCGCTTTATTAGGTGCAATGCTGGTTCCTTGGAAGATGCATTGTGTAAGCGTGTCATGATCACCCCTGAGGAAGTTATAAAACGAAGCCTCGATCCCCAAAGTGCAGCAGTCAGCAGAGATGGCTTGGCAAAAACAATTTATTCTAGGCTCTTTGACTGGTAAGATGCTGAAAATGGAAAATGAGCCCATAAAATACAATAAGGTAAAGGATCTGGGATTCTGGTTTTGATCTTGGGTGCATTAATGTGGTGGTTAACAGGTTGGTGAACAAGATTAATAGTTCAATTGGACAAGACTCCAGTTCTAAATCTTTGATCGGGGTGCTTGATATCTATGGTTTTGAAAGCTTTAAAGCTAACAGGTAATATATAGTTCATAAGAAGAAATATGCCCATCCATACCAGTACTTCACATCGTCGAAGAGAGAAATGCTATTATTTATTAAAATTTATTGGAAATCACAACTTTTGGTGGGTTCTACTTTTCTTTTAACCAGTCTCTTTCCAGATTTAGGAGTGGGACCATCTAAAACTGTGATTTTCAATCAATTCAACCCAATAATAAAGAGTGTTGCTAACACTCCTCTTACTGAAAATGTTGAAAGCAAGTACCTCTGCTTGTTTTCAATTTTTTGTAACTTATTTTCAGCCTATCATGCTCTGCAGTTTTGAGCAGTTCTGCATTAATTTCACAAACGAGAAGTTGCAGCAACATTTCAATCAGGCAACATCTCAGACCATGATAAGCACTTAAATTTTCGTATGACCGTCTTTTCCCTGCTTAACGTACTTTTTGTGATGAATTCCAGCACGTGTTTAAGATGGAGCAAGAAGAATACACAAAGGAGCAGATCAATTGGAGCTACATTGAATTTGTTGACAACCAAGATGTTTTGGACCTTATTGAAAAGGTCTCCCTGTATTTCTTTTTCACTCTCTATATGGATGTTTAGTTTATTTTTAGTATCAAAGTAATCAACTTCTATGTTCCGAAACTTAAAGAAATAGAAAGCTATTGCTACTCTATTTTTGATACGCTTGTTGTCTTATTAAATTCCATTCCACAATCTATTCTGTGGACAATGCATTTCCTTTAAATAATGAAATTCTGCTAATCCCAATCGACATAGATCAACTAAAGATTTACGTCTCAAGAGAAGGGATGCGAGTGAGGGTGAAGGAGAAAATAATTTTGGTTAAATGATTTGTTGCTTCGTTTGAACTGCATCACAAGAGCCCTATTGAGTATCTTTAAATTTACAATTAACTGCTGTTACTGATTGGTAGCACTTGGTTGTAATTTGGGTTATTTTACATTCAATCCCTTTTTCAGGTTATCATTCCAGTTTGTCTTCTTTTTGTACTAATCGCTTACATTGTTTATCATTTTTACAGAAACCTGGAGGAATAATTGCACTCCTTGATGAAGCTTGGTAAATTATCGTTTTGTCCCTTGAATTTCTTCATTAAAGGATGGAGACTACCTTGCTAGTTAATTTTTATCCCTTTCGTTGTGGTGACACGAACCAGCTTTTGTTCTATTGTTTTAAATCTAAACGTCTTTGATACAAAGATAGATAGCTCCTTTCTAACTTGCCCCACTTTTCTTGCAGTATGTTTCCGAAGTCCACACATGAAACCTTTGCAAACAAACTTTATCAAACATTTAAGAATCACAAACGCTTTATCAAGCCAAAATTATCTCGAACAGATTTCACTATTTCTCATTATGCTGGCGAGGTATTATTCGATCTCATAGCACCGACTTCGGCCAAAAATGAGAAATCTTTGTTTATTCATTTATACTGTAAAAAATTTGCAGGTGCACTATCAGTCTGATCAGTTTTTAGACAAAAACAAAGATTATGTGGTTGCTGAGCATCAAGATTTATTGAGTGCTTCCAAATGTCCATTTGTAGCAGGCCTTTTTCCTCCACTTCCAGAAGACACATCCAAATCTTCTAAATTTTCTTCAATTGGTTCTCGATTTAAGGTGTCATTCTTTTCGTGGGCTTCATTGTTTAGACTTATAGATTTAGTGAACAAGAAAAAAGCATCATGCATCAACATGCATCCATGTCAGGGCTTACAAATTGAACTTTAATATTATAATCAGGAAGCTAACAAACCATGCTTTCATATCCTGAATGGTGCAGTTGCAACTACAGCAATTAATGGAAACACTAAGCTCTACACAGCCTCATTACGTTAGATGTGTGAAACCGAACAACCTCCTCAAGCCTGCAATTTTTGAGAATTCCAATATTATGCAGCAACTTCGCTGTGGTGTGAGTATAGTTTGAAAATATAACTTGATATTCCTCCTTTACTTCACTCTGTGTGATGGTTAGTACAAAAGTATGGCCCTGGTATCTTCACATTTTCAACCTTGCTTTGGTGGTCTCTAATGCTTGCCCATACAGGGTGTTTTAGAGGCAATCAGAATCAGTTGTGCTGGCTACCCTACTCGCCGGGCTTTCTTTGAATTTATAAACCGATTTTCCCTTCTTGCTCCAGAGATCACAGAAATACAGTAAGAACACTTCTTCTATATCCTTTGTGCAAAAGGAGAAGGAAGTTTTGTCTTTACAACCAACCATTTGGTTCCAAATCTTTCGAGTGCTAAACTGCTGTTGTTTCACCTATGGGCAGTCATGATGAGAAGACTGTTTGCCAAAAGATTCTGGAAAAAGCAGGGCTTAAAGGATATCAGGTACTTCAAAATGTTAAACAGGAGTTATTGTTTCACTCTTGTTCTCTTTTTTAAATATCATTTGAAGCTTGTATGACCTTCGCAACAACTACAATTCATGGATATGGTATCATTAATATATAATACCTCTTTTTGGCTATGATTAAATAATGTCAACAATGGTATTGTACATTTACATAACATTTATATATGTATATTGTCATGCTCCACTCGCTTTTAATGCCACAAAGTTCATTTGGTGGCTGTCAATTGTGTAGATTGGACAAACAAAGGTATTCCTAAGAGCAGGTCAGATGGCTGAACTAGATGCACGGAGAGCTCAAATGCTTGCTAATGCAGCAAGAACTATTCAACGGCGAATACGAACATATCAAGCTCGTAAACATTATCTTGCACTACGCAAGAAGACTACAATTTTGCAGTCTCTTTGGAGAGGTGAAATATTATAAAAGGCATAACCTAAATAATTTTGTAGGATAGGTCAATATTGTATGGACTTCCCCAAATAGAATGGTGTGCCTAAGTTCATCTTACTGCTTAATCAGTCTCCTTTCTCTACAGATTTTTCACATTCATAATATGTTTGTAGGAAGACTTGCATTGAAATTCTATAACAACTTGAGAAGGGAGGCAGCTGCAGTGAAAATTCAGAAGAATATACGCAGATATCAATCTAGGAAAACCTATACTAAACTCAAAGCATCAGTACTTACTGTGCAAACAGCTTTAAGGGCAATTGCTTCCCTCAAGGAGTTCAGATTTAGGAAACAGACTAAGGCTTCCATCATTATTCAGGTCATAGTTCACTGCTATATGATTAGGAACATTGACAAGGGTTGTCAGTATTCAATATTTAAACTCTTGAAAAATTGCAGGCTCAGTGGCGGTGCCACAAAGCTGCTTCATATTATAAGAAGCTCAAGAAAGGTTCAATTGTCACACAATGCCGATGGAGGGGTCTCATGGCCAGGAGAGAACTTAGGAAATTGAAAATGGTAATTTCTATATTTTCCATTGTCTTTTTAACCATCCTGTCTTTTAACAGAATCCTGAGAAACAGGACAATGAAAATGCAAAAGCATCCAACCTATATAACTGAAGTCACACAAGGCAAAATATAATATCTGATGTTTTCTGTTACCAAAAGCAAGTTTCATAACATAAAGGTTTATAGTTTATACAGTTCATATATTTGTTTATCATCATTATTATCTTGATAAAGGGAAAACAAGATAAAATTGTCCTCTGTGCAACATAGAATTGGATTTTACCTTCATTTCTTATTGTAGGAGCCAAAAATTTCATTCTCATTCTATTTTCTATTTTAACTTCTTTTATTAGTCATATCTTTAATGCGAAATATGTGGTAGCCGTAAAATAAATCTTCTTGTGAACAGAAGAAAAGAATATCCCATCCACATGAAGTGAAACTCATGTGATGCTTCGTGGGCCCAATCCTTTTTCTTTTTGGTAGTTTTATGAATGATAAGATGAAACCAATTAAGCTGCTCCTATATGTCAATTTTTAATGTTAAAGTAGAACAAAGCCACAAATCTCAATTTGTTATTCCTAATTCTTTTATATCTCTCTTTCTACCCTCAGTTACGATTTGTGTCCATTTGATAGGCTGCAAGAGAAACTGGTGCACTTAAAGAGGCAAAGGACAAGCTTGAAAAAAGAGTGGAGGAACTCACTTGGCGTCTTCAACTAGAGAAGAGTTTAAGGGTGAGATATACGCTTTGCAGATACATAAATTTTGGAAGATCAATTTCAGCATAAGAGACAGCCCTAAAGAAAACTATTTGGAATCCTGTAGAGCAACCTAGAAGAGTCCAAAGCACAAGAGATAGCAAAACTGCAGAATTTACTGCAGGAGATGCAGAACAAAGTTGATGAAACCAATGCATTGCTTATAAAGGAGCGAGAGGCTGCAAAGAAAGCTATTGAAGAAGCACCTCCAGTTGTTAAAGAAACTCAGGTTATTATTGAAGACACTGAGAAGATTGAATCACTAACCGCGGAAATTGAGAGTCTAAAGGTAAGAAAAATTGGTTTTACAAATATTGTGTAGAGTGGTTCATCAATTGTTCTGCCTCTCTTACTATTCATTGGTTGTTTGGGACAAATTTTAATAAAATATAAAAAATGTGCATATTTTAGCAAGGCCCCGGAAAAATTTCAATGGGTGGATTATTCAGTGGGAAGATGCACGAAACCTAACTATACAAAACATCTAGGGTAGAAAGAGAAACAATATTAAAAACATGAACTGCACATAAAATGCTCTTTTTTCCTAGAATGCTCCTATTTCCAACTGACAATATATAGACCAACTACTACCCAGCTAAATTATGCATCTCATTAAAGAACTTTGCAGTACACTTCAGAGTTCAGCGTTTTCGTTCATATAATGAAAGTAGTTCCGATGGATCTTCAGTATAAAGGGGAGAAACAATATTTGTTCCCATTCGTTGATATGAGAAACGAAAGGTAAGTTGATATCATTGTGCATTCTCTTCAAATAAGTACTTGACATTAACGAAATAGATTCACAATTGATGAACATCGGATAGTTGATGTAAAAAACTAATCACTGTAAAGTTTATAATATGTAAGAAAAGTATTAACTTGAAATGTATGTTTTGACCACATTTGATTCTTTATTTATAATCAGTAATGCAACAATTAAGGGATCAAATAAGGAGGTATAATACCTAATTTTCAGAGATACAATATTTCCATATATGTTTTTAACACATTCCTTCAAGACCCGTTGACCTTCAAATGTAGACAATGCTGGCCAACTTCACCAATTGATCATAGAGGGTTTTATACTGTATTGAAGCCCAATCATCCTAAAAGCTTTGGTTGTTAAGAGTCATTTAAATATTTTAATCTACATATTACTATACCTAGGAATATAAGTTTTGGAAAGTGTGGTTTTTAGGCCTAACTTGGCTTTGAGGAATATAAGTTTTGGAAAGTGTGGTCTTGGAAAGCCTGAGTTTTAGGCCTAATTCAATTTTACAAAACTTACTTGTAATATGAGGTTTGCATCCACTGATTTATATTATAATTTGGTCGTATCTTTGTTGATATGAAATCTCCAATAATAGGAATGATTAACTAAATGTTTATATGCCTAAGGAGCATACTTTCTTTTTAAGTTTATAGCACTGTAATTACGTTCTTTTATAATGGTTATCTCATCTAAATTTGATTTATCTTCTCAGACCTCCCTTGAGTCAGAGAAACAGAAAGCTGATGACTTTGAAATGAAATATAATGAGTCCCAAGCTTATTGTGAAGAAAAAAGTAAAATATTAGAAGACACGGAGAAGAAGGTTCGTCAGCTACAAGAATCTGTGACCAGGTGATTTTAATAATGAAAAATAAACTTAATGTCATTGTTCTTCCATGCTAATAACTTTGGATTAGAGTGTACCTAATTCTTTTTGGAGTTTCTTTTTCATGAGAAGTATGATAATAGTATTGGTAAAGTGATCGAACATCATTCTTTCTTTCTCTTCCTCCCTGAGTAAAATTAATTATTATTGTTCTTATTACTATTTTGGATAAATTTATAACTAGTTTGTAAAATCTTATCTTGAAAAATAATATATGAATGGTATGTACACTTAATTTGGTGAGATGAATGACCAAAATTTCATTTCTTTGATTAGGCTAGAAGAGAAGATTGCTAATTCAGAATCAGAGAATCAAGTTCTACGTCAACAAGCTGTATCGATGGCACCCAATAAGTTCCTCTCAGGACGCTCTAGATCAGTTGTACAGGTACTATTTGTAATGAATTTTATAAACTTAATAATAATACGAATGTAAAGATCGGATATGACATTTTCTTGTCTCTGTTTATAGCGACCGGATGGTGGACACATTGGAACCGAAGCAAAGTCAACTTCGGTAACTAAATTTATTTGAAGTCTGTTACTTGTATTTTGGCTGTGTATGAGGATTAAATCTCTGTTACTTGTCTTGGATATGTATTTGAGTATTTGACTTGTTTTCTTTTTCACTTGATAAACTGATCAGGATATGCATAGCGCATCAATGAACCACAGGGAACACACTGAAGTGGAGGATAAACCACAGAAGTCACTCAATGAGAAACAACAGGAGAACCAAGAGTTACTCATTAGATGCATTTCTCAAAACCTAGGGTTTGCTGGGAATAGACCAATTGCTGCTTGTATCATATACAAATGTCTCTTACATTGGAGATCATTTGAAGTGGACCGTACTAGCGTTTTTGATCGTCTAATCCAAACTATTGGTCACGCAGTTGAGGTGTAAAATGCTAAACTGGCGTGATAGTTATCACCTTGTTTTCCCCTTAGCATATTTATTGTCACTAATAAGTTGTATTTGACCTCAGACGCAGGATAATAATGATGTCTTGGCTTATTGGTTATCCAATGCCTCTACACTTGTCTTGTTACTACAGCGCACACTAAAGGCAAGTGGTGCGGCCGGAATGGCTCCTCAACGTCGTCGATCTTCATCAGGGAGTCTGTTCGGGAGGGTGACACATGTAAATACAACTTATTTAAACGGATTAAATCCAGTCGAGAAACTTTCCATCTTTAGACAAGTAAAGTCTTGTTACTTTTGTTTCAGAGTTTCCGAGGAACTCCAGCAGGAGTCACCCTGCCCCTAATCAATGGTAGCATGAGCGGTGTAGATACGTTAAAAGTTGAAGCCAAGTACCCTGCTCTCCTTTTCAAACAGCAGCTTACAGCTTATGTGGAAAAGATATATGGAATGATTCGAGATAACTTGAAGAAAGAAATTTCTCCCCTGCTTGGATTATGCATCCAGGTATAGCAATTTCTTCATTACTACCAAGTAAATTTATAAAGCTTTTCCTTTTCTGAATTGCCTTTTAAATTCACTGATTCAATATGTACTGTTTGAACATGATGAGATAGGCACCCAGAACATCCAGAGCGAGCTTGGTGAAGGGATCATCACGTTCAGTTGCAAACACTGAAGCCCAGAAAGCTTTGATTGCTCACTGGCAGGGGATAGTTAAGAGCCTTGGGAACTTCTTAAATACCTTGAAAGAAAATCATGTTAGTCCAACCTCGTTTTTCTTTATCCCTTTATCTTCTTTTTTAACTGGTGCTTTCTCACAACAAATATGTATTTATAATTAAATACATATTCTCCTTTTTGTCTCCAAAATTAGTCATATTTTTTTTTTCCAATTTCAAATAGGCTTAAAAATGTTTATTTAATGTAAAATAAGTAAGTTTTGATTTTGATTTTAAAAAATATTGTCTTCGATCTTTCTTTTTCTGTAATTTAAAATTACTATTATTTATCCCTAATATTGATGTTAAGATAAATAACATTTATTTTTAGAGATTTTGCAAAAAAATTTCAAAGCTTCACGTATCAGCATTATATCATATGCTAAGGGTCACTTAGATGATCATTTGACTTTTCAACCAAAAAAAATCATTTGTTTTTTTTAGAGTGATAAAAAAAATAAAGAAATTGTTTTAAGAATAAAAAAAATAAAAAAAATTATTTTACGTAGATTGAAAACATATTTATGTCTTTCAAATATTATATAAAATGGAGCTAGTATATATCAGAAGTGTGCTACATCATTTTGTGATACTCGAGGAGGTAAATGTATTTTATCTTCATTATTTTGTGTTCATCTTTTCTTTGGTGAGCTATTATTATGCATGTATTATTTACTATTATTGGAGTAAAATATGTTCGTTCTGCTTAATCCATTCTCTGCTTCATTTTGGCAGGTTCCCCCATATTTGGTTCGTAAGGTGTTCACTCAAATTTTTTCTTTCATCAACGTCCAACTTTTTAACAGGTTAGTCGTTTCGACTTCAGTTGTATTGGGGTTCTTTTTGGTTCCAGAAATCTAATTCTCATTTTTATAATCTCGCATCTTCATTTTTCTTGTAGTCTTCTTCTAAGACGGGAGTGCTGCTCATTTAGTAATGGAGAATATGTGAAATCTGGTTTGGGTGAATTGGAGGATTGGTGCTGTGGCGCCACTGAGGAGGTGCGTTACTTTACAGTGCTGTTATACTTTGCCATTCTTTCTTCTAATAAGGTATAAAAACTAACCTCACCCCTCTTCCTTCTCTCTCGGGGATTCTCTCGGGGATGCAGTACTGTGGTTCGGCATGGGATGAGCTCAGACATATAAGACAGGCTATTGGATTTTTGGTACCTATCTTGCCTGTATCCATCTGCATGGTACTTGTTCTAATGGTCAGATAGTAAATTTTAAAAACTGGTGTTCCCTGCCAATAATTTATAGGTCATACATCAGAAACCAAGGAAAACGCTGAATGAAATAAGTCATGAACTCTGCCCAGTAAGTGAAACATCTTTCACTTTCTACTTAAAAATTTACTTTCTCGAATACCTAACATTCTTCACTATTTACAGGTCCTCAGCATACAGCAGCTATATCGGATTAGCACCATGTACTGGGATGACAAATATGGCACACATAGCGTATCCCCTGATGTATGTCTTTACATTAAACTATTACTCAAACTAGATTTAAAATCGTCTATGCCAGAAAGCCATGATAACTTCATATCGAAGACGTGCAGAAAAACTATGCTGAGCTTTGCCGTATTTATGTTTTCTTCTAGGTTATATCCAGTATGAGAGTGTTGATGACTGAAGATTCTAATAATGCAGTTAGTAATTCTTTCCTGTTGGATGATGATTCAAGGTAAGCCGGGTATTGTTCAAACATGAAATAATAGTTGTTCAGATTTTCATCTTGTTTTTTTAACGCTTCTTAATGTTTTATTTGACTCACATTTAATGTTCCATGAATGACCAATAATTCTCATAATTAGTTTAAACTAAAGCTATGACTAAGTGCAAAATAAATATGACAACTGATATAACCTTGTGGCGCCTCCAAGGGCTTAGCTTGGCAATAGCATTGCAGTGTGCTCCCTTCAATTCTACTCAGATATCAATTGCTAGGCTGTTGTTGATTATGACATTCGTAACTATTGACTTAAACCCCGTACAAAATGTTCGGGCTACCGGTTACCTACTGGTGGGCGAGTTGAGTTTTATATCACGTCCCTTTCCAGAATATAAAACTCACCCGGTAGAGACTAAACTGCAATTATCATGTTCCTGCATTTAACTACCAACTTACTTATGGCTGCTCATTGATTGGAGAGGTGTATTTACTTTTTACTGAATAAAATTTTATTTTGGTGAATATGATAGAATAAGACCAGAACTCTATATTAAAGGCTTCTAGTTATTATATTAAAAATTTGATTGTCATTTACCGTGTGGAAGCATATGCTTTGCAGCATTCCGTTTTCTGTGGATGATTTAGCGAAGTCGAAGGAACTGATCGATGTCTCTGATTTAGAGCCCCCACCACTATTACGTGAAAACACTGGCTTTAGTTTTCTGTTGCCACGCCCAGACGGACAGATTTCATAGCAGAATAGACTGAATGCCACTCTTACCATTGTCCAGACATCAAATCATATTCAGTTAGATTTTATTACGGGGAAACTGATATTTTTTTTTTTCTGCTTTGGTCTTCACAAAGAATATTGTATTCGTAAGAAATTTATCTCTTTGTAGTTTGAAAAGGGGATGACATAGTACAACTAACTTATGGGTGGGAGTCCAAAGCATAAAAGTCCTTTTCCATAAATATTTCCCCTTCCTTTTTATCCACATTTGTAACTCGTTGGTACCTTCTTTTTTTCATAGGATAAGATTTTGTACTTGATAGGAATTTCACCAACACCTCTATCAACAAAATACAATTGTTTATCGACTATATAGATTTACTTTTTCATTTTATTTTATTACTTTCGAGTTCTATTTTAACCTGTTACTGTTAAATGGATTTTGATATGTTATTTTAATAATAAGCCAAGAATAAGGGCCCATTAGTTCATGACATTACAAGTATCGATAGTTATATTTCGTATAATTTTTTAAAGTTCGCTTAGACTTCGATTGTTTGAAAAATTTATTTACTACAATAATTTATAATAAAAAAATAAACAAAATTACGGAACTAAAAATTAAGGTTAAAAAACATCGAGTAAGTGATGAATACTTATAATTTTACAATAATCTAAAGAGGTGGCTCTGTCTGTCCATCACGTCTCGCAATATCTTGTTATTCTTATAAAGAATTAGGCCTCTTCCATTTTATTCCCTTTATGCTTTTTCACTTGTTTACTTTAAAAAAATAGGCATGGGTTAAGAAATATAATTAATGTTTTTATCCTATAATGTTTGAACTTTCTAATATGACAGACATTAACCATTATTTCTCCTATAAGATAAAAATGTTAAATTTTAAAATAAGCATAGATGAGAACATGATTAAGAAAATAAAATCAACATTATCTTAAAGTTTTCTTTAACACAAAACAGCAATTTAAAAAAAGAAAAACAGAATTTGAAAACCTTGTGTATCTCCCCATTCCTTAGACGTTTTACCACTCATAATCATATTCTTACATTTATATGTAATGATAAAAACTTTTATATCGTACTCGTAATTTTGTCTATTTTTTTCCTATTATTTTCACTTCTCCAAACTAGAAAACATAAAATTACTTATTTTTTACTCTTGCATTTTTATCCATCCAAACGACATTTCTATTTTACTTTATTTTTCTCCTATTATTTATATCCTTATTATTTACTTTTCTATTTCCCTCTTAATTCAAACAAAGAACTCAGTTTAAAATTTGTTTTATAAAATATTTTTAAAAATTAAAGTAAAATTGAAAAAAAAAAAAATCCAGAACACCCTTAAATCTTTTAAGAGCCGAGTGTATGAGTAACAACAAATGCTTACCCTTACTTTCATACCTAGCACTAGAGGACCCCAAAAAGGATTGGGGCTTTTACTAGTTTTCATACCAGAAGTTCCAAAAGATCCCGAATCTGCACCAGCAGCATTCCTACAAATTTATATTAATTTCTTCTAGGGAAAGACTGGAGAACATGATAAAAAAAGGCAATATTTTTCATTGTTTAGATAAAACAGCAACCTACCAGCATGTATACCACCGAATCTATAAGAGAAGTGGAGGTCCTACTATGGCTAGACTTCAAAACGAACAAACATGCTAAAAGCTTAAGACCCGTTTACTTCTGTTTTCATTCTCTGTTCCATGTTTAATTTACAAAACTGTCGTTGTTTTAACAGTTTTCTGTAAAAAGCTTTCATAACAGGAAACAAATTGAAATTATAACGACAGTTTTGTCAATTAAAGTAAAAACATAAAATGAAAATAGAAGCAAATAAGCCCCTAAATTTCCCTTGTTTCATTTCATCACGACGCACAGGATGAGTGTGGCCAAGATGGTAGAAAGTAAGGAACTATTTTGCTAGATTCCCAGGAAATAGAACCTCCTCGACCCTGATAATTAACAATTTCCACCGTTTTGGTCTCTAGATCACACAGAAAAATGTTCCACCCTGACCTTATGAATACAGATGTAGAATTCCGTGGAAGGAATGACAGTAGCTGGGTTTCTTTAGAATGTGTGCTTAAAGATGGCATCTGCTTCCATAACACTTTAAAATTTAATCTCCACCTCGAAACCCACTTGTACTTCACACTAGTACAGTTGCAGTAGATGGATGAGTTGTTGGGTTCTGGTTCCTTCTCAAGGATCCATATCTCCACACCAAGGTTATTGCTCTGACCATACTGCAAAAGCCCATCCGATGACTCCCCAAGAACAGATTCCTCGTGCTCACGTGTTAACACCCCTGTTGGTAGTCTAATCAAAGCTATATACCTATCTCCAAGACGAGGATCATAAATGGCAAGCTTTCCCCATATTGCAAACCAGTGTACAATCCCTCCAACCACCATACCTGCTGTCCTAGGACGCAATGCAAAAGATGTAGAGCACATCAGAGTGGATTGCTTCCATTTTCCAGTCTTTGATGAGTAAGTCTCTATTGAGACAGTGTTCCGTTCCTTCAGCTTGCATTCACATCTTGCTCGGATCACCTTGTAGCATGTGTTACCATCATCAAGACATTCCTCAACAATCAATGCCATGCACAGAACTCTATAGAACTGGTGAGGTTCTGGGAGTTGATACTTTTGCTTGGAGACAGTGTTGTACACATAGTATGTCTTTGGATGGAGACCAGAAAGAACAATGTCTTTGGAACTATCAATGAAATACCCACAACGTTTGAGGATTCCAGAGTGTTTCAAATCATCACCCTCTCTACAAGTGGACAAGAAGGGAAGTGCAGGCTCCCAACGAGGGCGACGGTAGCCGTCCCTAGGTCTTCCAAGATATAAAAAGTTGCATACAAAAAACCCCACAAGTCTGAAACTTTGCCCCCATCGTTTCATGTAGCCTTGACGAAAAGAAGGATTGCATATCACTCTCAGCCATATTTTTGATACAATAATTAGTTTGGAGATAGTTGATGGTGGTACTCGAAGCAGGATCTCATGCAGGATGTCATCACAGCTAAGTGCAGATCCATTAACACTAATTCGTTTCATCCTCTCCATTCTTGTCAGGCAAGTTCTATTCTGCTAAGCACAAACAAACAGCATTTTCAGAAGAGCCAAAGAGAAGTACAGATATCTCTAAACTGATAATGGGATACATAAGTTCATTCTATGATGATACACTCATAAAAAAACAAATAACATAACCCCGTTTTCACCACTGGTCTAGAATCTGCAACAGATGTCAAATTCAAAACCATTTTATTAAGGGTTCCATATATCGGAGGAAAAACCTGAGGTCTACCCTGTACACGATTTTCATATGAATTAACATCGTTTTTTGCTTCCTGCATGTGGCTTTCTCAGTTAAAAGTGAAACATATTTATGATATTCAACTCATTTTCTACTTTTGTGAGGTTGATAAGTTACTAAACATAACTTGCAGGAGGCATTTCCTAATCAACAAGAACTAATCAAAAGTCCATTTCGTTTGATGAAACCCACATGCATTTAGTTAAAAAGTTTGAACAACAAATCTATCTCTTCTGCGAATAAATAAAATCTAAAATGGAAACCGAATAGCGCAGGATAATTGCATGCAAAGTTTGTCCGAAATTTACAAGAAACCAAAACGGAAATGAAAATGGAGATTGATTCACTCACTCATCAAATTTTGGGTTCCATAGCGGAGTGTTTGCCCTTGTCCATTGCTTTGATCGATGAAGCTAAAACAAATGAAGAACATTCTTTTCACACAAGAATCACTTTTATCGGTTGGGCTTTCACACTTAATGGGTGGGCTTAAATTGTGGATCTGTCTTGCAAATTGCATTCTGCACCCCCTGATTTGAAGCTACCTCCATGGAGGAGCTGAAATGTCAAACCTACCATTTGTTCAGATTTATAAAGATCCTATTCTAGAAAGGTTTTGCATTGTTGAAAACCTGTTTTTAATTTTTGTGTACAGTATCAAATACATTTCCGAATTTAGAAAATATATTTCAGAATGTATATTTTATAATAAATTTCTAGATTCATAAATATATTTTGAAATGTACATTTTATATTTTAAAGTGTACAATCTATAATATATCAGAATCCATAATATATTAGTGTATTTCCAAAATTTACTGCAGAGTGCAAAGGTCCAACATGATAGAATGGTCCCAAACCTCGTCATTGAATAAGAGTTGTTATCCCTAGGCTAACATATCCCGAATCTCCATAATTTTAACCTTATCTACCCTGTGATTTAGAATATTCCTTTTCAGTTCTGGATATATAATTTGAAAGACTTTCTGATCATACGATCCGGAAAGTGAGACGTGATACTTTGGTATTTTAAAATATATAATTCAGAAGATCAAATTTTATTATAAATGATATATATATATATATAAATTTATATTTTAAATTGTGTAATCTAAAATAAAAAATACAAATAATATATTCTGAATTCTAATGAATTTCGAAATTTAATTTCAAATCAAAAAGTACATTTTGTAGTATAAATCTGAATTGTATTTTATAAATCTAAACCAAGGATACTTTTGTCTTTTCAACACCTTATAGGGGTGCAACTATGGGGCTGCAGAATGCAGTGGCCTTATCCCAGTTGAATTTGGGCCACAGTTGAAGGCATTGGTCAATATGACTCTCCATCCAAACTTCACTTATGGGTTCTATTTACATCACCTTTTTCCCTCTTTTTACTTCCCTATTATACTTTACATTCCGAAAACTAAAAAGAATAAAAAAATTTAAAATAATTGAAGGGTGGGAAAGTAAAAAAAATATTTTTTCTGTTACTTACCCCAATTACTATATTATATTGCAATCTCTCTTTTCTTTACTTTTTGATAGAAGAGTAAAATTAAATATATGGATAACATTTATTATGAAAGAAATATGTGATTTATATTTTAAAAAATAAATGATGGAGAAACCTTTGTACATACATTTAAATTGGCTTTATTTTAATTTAAATATTCTTTTATATAAATTAAAATAATGCTTTAGTTTTTATATAATGTTAATCTATATTTTTATAATATTAATCAATTAGAACTTCCATATTTGACTTTTTTAAAATTCTTAAAAATTAACCCCTTTTTCGATACATGGTAATATTAAGATAATTGATGATAAATGTAGTTTTAGAATTTATCAGTGGTTAATAACAGAACAAAATATTATATTGTCTATCTATTTAATGATGTATTTTTAAAATATTATATTAAGATAGTTTTGAAGCAAAAAAAAAATTATTCTATATTATTAACACATTATTATAGTTTTTTTGGGCAAGGAGATGGATAAATGGATTTGACAACGATTGAGTATGGCAAAAAAATAAAAATAAAAAAAAAATAGCAGCATATACTGCATGTAGTTTGGAATAAGCTTGGTAGAGTTTGGATTAATTTATAATCTAACTCAATAAAACATTACTAGAGTGGGTTAGTTTGGATTCACCAATTTCAGGATTGGGTAATTGAATTGACTAATTAAAAAGATCTTTTTTAAAACCCTAAAAATCAGAAAAATAAAGTACCCAGACATTAACATTTTTGTCATAAATTTTCTTGATAAAGAACTATACATTGAGATTTACAACAACATAAGTGAAAAAAAAAATTAAGTTGAATTGGACTTGTAACATAAATTGCAAGTAATTCATAAAATTTATAAATAAAACTTATCTAATACATGAATTGGACGATAAATATAAAAAATTCACATTAAAAATTTACCTAAAAGTTCAAACTCTCATTAGATTAATCAAAAGTTTTTTAGTCATGTCTACCTCTACCTCTTATTACATTACATGTAGTATAAACTTCTCAATTTTTTATTTATTTATTTGTATAAAAGTGCATGTCATCATTTTAAGTGTTCATGAAACATTTGTCTCGATTCACTCGTTTTCCAGCTATAATTTAACAGAATCCTTACCCAGTTGCCCAATTGGGTAATAGTATATTCCTTTCCTTTTATCTTCCAACAACAAACATGTACTATAAAATATGTTTGAAACACAAAGTCATTGGAATCAAAACAATTCATTATTAAATTCTCAGGCTTTACAGAAAAAAGCTATAGTCTAATTAAATGCAAAATAAATATAAATTTGTATTATATTTCCCTGAGAAATCTGTCCCTTTATAAATACAACCTTTAATCATCATATTCCTAATACATATAATCCTTCTTCCTTTTCTTTCTTCATCTTCAGGTTGAAGAAGATCATGAGGGTCTTGAGGTTGAAAACAACATCACTGTGGTGCAAGATCAAGAATCTTCTTCTGGGTACTATGTTGTTATTGGAGCCATGGCCAAATATAATACCACAAGATCAACAGTGACAGCAAGAAACCTGAGTAAATTATTGTGCATGGTGCACTCTAGGCAAGTCTGATGCTTGGCTTTTCATATATGTTGTGAAATAAGGATCCAGGATCATTTTCTGTTTTATTATATTTTCCAATTACAATATAATTCAACATATATGTACTTATATCTACATATGCTATGATGTTTCTTCTCTTCCCGTTACATTCATTTTAACTTGTATCAAGTTCTTGTGTTTAACTTTGTTTCTCTTGTTGAATGTGAAATAGAATGCTGGATTCATGATATAGGGTTGTGGTGAGAGATCATGGTTTGGTGTTAATTATCTATATCCTCGTAATTTTAATGAGAAATAATTCTAACAAAAAGTTCAATTTCATTTATTTATTCAGTGTAGCTGTGTTCTGGTTATGGATAAATATTATTTTTTACTAGGTTGTGTGCTCTCATATTCTGTTGTTTTGGTTTTCTTGTACATTCATGTTTTATTCTGTGTTTTTAGGTATTGGATTTCATAAAACAAAAGTAAGGTGTTAGACATGGTTTGCTATTATTAGTATTTTTTTTTTCTGGTGTTAGAGTTAGTGCACTTTATATATATATATATATATATATATATATATATATATAATTTCTGAATTTTTTTCATTTTGATTTGACATAGTGGGTTTGCCACTTGGGTTTCACTTCTATAATTCAGCAACTATAGTGTGCACGGTTTGGTCTTGTTTCTTAATTAATATATTCCATAAGTGAATTTACCTTTTTCAGATATAGTTTTCACGAATATCAATATTTATTTATAAAGTAAATTGTTTGGTAGTGTCAGCTACATTACTTTTAGGATAAGATCATTTTGTCTAATCTTCCCTTCATTTGTCCATTACAATCAGTTTCGTTATTAAATATTAATTAATTGGTTAATTTCTTAACTACTTAGTTAATGTGTTAGTCACACACTCTGTGGTTCCACTTGGAGGAAAGTGATGCCCACAACAAACAACAAAATGTGGTGTAAAGTTTAAACAGTTCATTAACTATTTTCTATTGATTTATGTGTGACTCATGATCTACAATTAATTAATTAACTTACACCATTTTATTTCAATTTAACCTAATTTAAAAGAAAATAATATCACTTAGCTATCTTGTATTCTTAAGTAATTTAAATAATGATAAAATCAAAACCAAACTCCTTGATGCAACTGAATCAAGTATTGAATTGGTTTTAGTTATTGGAATTTTAGAATTGATCCATACATTCAAATCAATGTGTGCTTGAATCATGTCTTAGGAGATTGCTTCTAAATTCTTTCTCGTGTTTGCTTAAATTTCAAAGCACTACAACCCAAATCGAAGACATTATGTATAACTTTTACGCTATTAATTGACATGAAAATTGTGTTTGTTTGATAACAGAATAACTAATACGTACTAACAATATAAAAATTCTTATCATATTATAATTTAATGGTAAAAATTACTTTAAAGTTATGTTAAAGATGAATTTTAATCAATTAACTGTGTTGATACATATCTATTAAACTCTTAATAATGTGCTAAACATGCACATTTTATGAGACAAAATTCAATGGCCAAACTTTGTTTCACATGTTTTTTCAAAGGTAGAGAGTTTTATCCTTGATTAAACCGTGTTTTCTATTCATTGAGTAAAAAGAGCCTAAGTGTATTTTTTTCAAAATTTATGGCTAGATTGAGAACAAAAAAAAAAAAACACGAATGAAACAAAATTCGAATAACGCAATAGAATACCTAAATTGATAATAAACTCAGTTAAAAGGAAATATTTTTAATAATATTAGTGAATATATATTTTTTCGCCTTCTGTTTATTTTCCATTGATTATCTTGTTTTGACTTGAGGTGGGAGTAGTTTGGAAGTGTTTGATTAATAAAATATAAGCAAATCACTTTGGAAGTGTTTGTCTCACTAAAGTTTAATTATAGATAATATTGATGAATTAGTCCTATGGTTTTGTAGTGAGAATTCCACTACCACTTGACTCATGTTCTACCTATTAGGGTTATACTTTTTTATGATACTATTAATCTTTTAGTAAACCATTTTATCTTTAAAAGTCACTAAAAGTAGTTAAAGCATGAAAAATCATATTTACCAATATATACACGCACATAAATAGGACATTTTTTATATTGTTTTATATTCATCAATTACTTTAACATAAACACTCCTACTTCAATACAAAATTCACAAGCTTTGAGTTAATTTATCAACTATTTTTATCAAAAACAAAATCTTAGAATAAAACTAAATGGCATGATCTATTGTTTTTTTAGTTTTTATTCTCATAATTAAGATAAAAGGAAGAAGAAAAGGGTAAATGATTAAGTTTTCCATTTGTAAATGCAAAGTAACTATACCCTAAAAATATATTGAACTGGAGATATTTAATAAAACTAATTGATATAATTACATAAATATTATTATATAAATAAAATATGTATTTTTTAATTAATATATTATATTATTATAATTTTAAATTTTTAAAATAATTAAATTGTTATTAAACTTTTTAATTTTTAATTTGTAAAAAATATACATGTTCTTTAATTTATTGAAATCATTTTATTTAAACTAGTTAATCTAATAAGTATTAAATATATTTTTTACTTATTTTTAGAAATTTAAATTTTTTATTTCTTAATTTAAGAATAATAAAACTGTATTAAAACAATAAAACATAATAAAAATGTATTAAAATAATATAAAAATATATTAAAATATATTAAAATATAAAGAATAAAAAATATATATATATTCAGATATAACAAACAATAATTTTAGAAAATTAAATAAACTAACTAAAGTAGGTTGTTAATCTTACCAAACATACAGTGACCCACACCACAACAATAAACGACTAATGTAGCAATTGATGTCCACACCCACCTTAACACAATGAAGAACAAGTTTTTAACCACGTCTGAGATTCTATTACGTGTGATTTCAATGGAATAAGGTTATCCTCTCAAAAATAACAATAATATTACAACAAAACCTGGCAGAATAGAATTACAATGGTAGAAGATGGACAAAAATTCCCTACGTACATTTTTCACAAAACCAAAGTTATGTAATCTGAAAAAGGGAATAGATTATGAACCATAGTTTACATCACTCACCACTTCCTACTGTCACAATCAACATAGGAAACACCAGTTGCTGTTTCGAGCAATGTCACGTTCATCAAACCCTTTAAGAAATGATCGGATAGCAAGATGTTCGGAAGCGTATGTCATGAAAGAACCCAGTATTATGCCACCAACAACCATCAAACCTAACCTGTTCAAAATAAATATGTAAATGCAATTTCAAGGCCTTTCCCTTTTGTCTGATTGAAGATAAGAGAAAAGTTTAGTTTTAGAAACAAAAACTCAAAACTTTCTCATTTTCTCTTCAGTTCAAAATTGACTGATAACAAAGACATGCCACTGGAAGAAAGCTAAGTTTTTTGCCATAACTATATTGGAAAACAAGTTACCTTGCAAACAAGGCAGTTATGCCAAAAAGACAAGGCAAAGATGGAGCTGCAATGGCCAAAAAAGCCATCCCTAAACCATAGTACCATGTAGTAACATCACAAGATGACACGGCTCGCTGATGACCTGTAAATAAAGAGAGAATATAGGTTCAATAAAAATATTATAATAGAAAAAAGTATCTCAGTATCAGAATTAAATGAAAAACAGAACCACAAAAGATGCTTCATTCTTGAAGAACATACGTTTTTCAGAATCATGATTGGACGACCCAGGATCTGACAAGGATGATGCTACTCGTGATCCCACTGTTTTTCCCCACTGATAAATCAAACTGAGATAACCTCCAAATAATATAAAGAAAATTGTGTATGTCCACTCATACATCAGAAGCAATCCAGTCCATGGCATCACTTGCCGAGGAACAATCAAGAGGGATAATCCTAGAGACACCACTGCAACCATAAAACAGATACAGACAGAAACACCACCCAAATAAGTAGGAACCTTGTTCTGAGCACCATTTAAGAGCTGCAAGACACCATAGAAACAAATCTTAGTATGTTAAAAACACACATAAATCTAAGCATTAAGTTCAACCAATTAGAGGATATGCATCCTCTCATTTGATCATTTGATGATATGGATAGTCAGTTATATAGACGTAGCTCCCTGTGCAGGAAAGAATGTCAGAGTTGGTGCCAGGGATTTGGGAGGAAGCCCCACAGGAAGGGCATTGTGTTTGTTTTGCATCAAATGATTTCATCATGTGAGGTCCTTGAATGGCAAGATCCAAATCCCCACCCAGAAGACAGAGAGAAAACCAACCTGATGGATTGAATTAGTAGTTGATGTCGAAATACTAGTATAAGTAAGTGGCCCGTTTGATCTAATCCTATAATAAAGGTGTCTGACTTGATCACATAGTGAGCTTCTACAGAATGAGCTGAAGTGTCCTTGATTCTACAGAAAATACAATGTTATGTGAGACTTACATAAAGCTGCGTGACCTTAATGCTAAGAGATTGAACAAGAATATCAAGCCATTATAGCTTACCTTCATAAATGAATGATACCATAAGAAAAGTAAGGCACATAAAGGTAGCAAAAAGAGAAATTTCACAAGAAAACTGTCTTTGGGATTTTGCCCCCCTCCAGTTCCAGGAAGGGATTCCTCAAGCTGTTCTCTTACATCCTAAAGCATACCACACAAGGTTAGAACAAACAAGTCAGTACACTTCTTATAACAAGTTTCAACTGGACAGTAGTAATTACTTAGACAAATGTAGTCTTTTATAATTATGACAATGAGGAAATTTTTTGTAATATAACATCAGAACAAAAAATTGACTTGCAAAATTACCTGCCAGACATCAACAGGTTTCAAAAGCCAAGAAGTCCACCAGTCCCACGGCTTAAGGGGGCCCAGTGTATAGTGAATCACACGGAGTTCCTTTTCGTCTACCATCCACTGGATAAATCAGCATGAAAGTTGGAATATTAGGTAATAGAATTGCAAGATGAAATACAGATTAATGCTCAGAGACATACATATATTCCGTATGTGAGCGAGTTGTAATAAAACTTCTACGTAATACTTGTTATTCAACGCTTGGTGCCGTTAAATAGGACAAAAACTAACTTACCCCAACGCCAAAAGGCTCCTCACTATACGAAGCTACGGGGGAAGGTCATTGAACATAATCCAAAATAGGACTTAGTGAAACAAAAATCTTAACAAGAAACTACTGATTTCTAAATGAAATAATTTTCACACGCCTATCACTAGTTTTAAAAATAAGTGCGAACATTTCAGAGTTGATTGCAAGCAAAATTTTCTACAAAACCACACATGCCTAAAAAGTAAGCTTCTAACTTAAGACAAGAAGAAAACTCTAAGATGATGACAAACCGATCAACACCTTGAGTCTTTGACCCATTAATAAGCTCAGATTAACATGTGCTGATTCTTATGTTGGTTTTCCATTGGGAAAGAGCCCAACGTATGTTTTCCTACAAACAACTAGTTATTACTTTATTGTTTGCTTGGATGAGAATTTGTGCTAGTGGAAAACAAAAAACCGTAAAACTGCTACATAGCCAACAGTGAATTTTTTATTCTATAGAAGCACTAAATAAATTCTAGGTCAACATAATATAGGTCACTTGAATGCTATAACTTATTCCAATGATCACAAACAATATCTGCTGAAAAGACAGCACATATAAAACAAATCACATCTGGATAGGCATGAAACTGTAGTACAGGATAATCATTGATTTGTGAAATCAAACTTAGTATATCTTCCATCTCAACCGAACTCAAATGAGCAGATCCAGCATAATTAAGCTAACATGGGGAAAATATCTCTAATGCCTCACTGACTCAATCATCCCCTCGTTACCAATATTCTAGTACCTTATTAGCAAGCATGTAAAGACCGACATCAGCATTATACAGCGTGGATAATCGCTCCATTTCAGGAACCGGTCTGGATTTTAACTCATCAGGACTCAAATTCGGCTCAAAAACATGTGCATTGGGAAATCCAGAGAAATATGAATTGAGAAAACCTTGATCGCCTGCCAAAAAGAGAAAAACAGATAAAAACCATTGTTAAAAAGTTATCTGATTTAAATTATATAATTAAAACAAAAAGAAAATTCAAAAGAACAAAGTAATTGAATATAAAACTACCCAGAAATTGTTCTCACCTCCAGTGTAAGATGCAGTAGTTTTTATTTTGCTTATCATGTCATTAAAAACAGTTTGAGATGGCTCCACCACCATGACTCCCGAATTCAACCTCTCAGAATGCTTTAAATTTGCACAGAATTTCACACACTTGAAAAGATCGTCAATATTTTTAACCACAATAGTGTCTGCGTCAAGGTAAACAACTGCACATTCACATGCAACACATTCAGCATATGAACAGCCAATAAGCCACAAACTGTACCCCTTATAAGAGAGATTAAAACCAAAACCTAAACTGTATCTTCAAGTTTCAATTTGTTCAAAAGCAACTAACAACTAACTGAAAAATAAAAGAACCCTTTAACTAAATGCAAGAGCATATTAAACACTCCCATTTCAAAAGCAAGAACTTCATTTGAACAGCAACTTTCAAAATCATACTTGAGATGATTTTTCATTGATTGATAGTGTAAAAGCCTTTATTCAGGGAGTGCATGAAAATTAAACTCGAAACCTAAATGAGAATTATAAAGTCCATCCTTATTTCTACACTAAGATGATATACGCACACAAAGGCCCAAAGAAAAATGTTACCTTTCTTGTAGTCAGTCATGTTAAATATTTTTAGTTTTGTATAGACGCCCCAAAATCTCTTTGGACGCACTCGATTAGGATTCGCCAGTAAACTAATCATCTCCACTATCCACCCGTCAGCCTTCAACAAATTCAAACACAAATCCACCAAAATCAACAGTTAAAATCTCAAACCACACAAAAGAGTTAAAAATTTCAAATCTTGCGGAAGACCCATTAAGAAGAAGATGATGATTACCCGGAGAAGGCTTTTGGCATAATCAGAGACCCCATCGGAGACCAACACGACCATGTCCTTGCTGGATCCAGTGTTACGTATTGATTTTCCCAGAACTCGAACACCCAACAAGAATTCGTCTCCGTACAAAAGAGTGACGTATGCTTCATCCCTTCTCTTGGTCTTGGATCCTACACACCCTTCGAATTGAACACAAACTAAAACTATGCAAATGATCGAACATAACCACCACGTAACTCTATTTGGTTTCATTATAACTCGAATCCGATTCACCACCACCTTCTCTTTTTTCTTTTTTTCTGTTGGGCTCTGACTTGAATTTATTGTCGCGGGTTCCACAATGGTTGAAAGTTGAATTGAATTTTCCAGCTCTGCTATTCTCCGTCGTCTCTGACCAGAACTCTGGCTGTCTTCTCTGGCTGCGTGCGTGCGACTTCTGATCTGCTGCTGTGAGTTCCACGGCAAAACGCTGCCTCCCTCTCTATCATTTTCGTGGAAACCAAGAATAAATCACAATAAATTCTCAAAACCCTTATTCTATTGTTTGAGCCTCTGTTCTAGAATGTGAGGTACGAAAAAAAAAATTGGAAAGTAAATTAAAGAGAAAATAAAAAGATTTTTAATCTTTGTTTTCCAAAATTAAGAAAATATAGCTAAGAAAACTACAAGAAAAGAGATTGTTATACGTATTTTTTTTTTCTAAATATTCTTATAACTTCTCTATCATATGGTTAATTCCATACACCCACCATATCTTTAATTCCTCTCCGAGTATTAGTATTACATTCACCTCAATATGATGTAATTTAATTTCATTAGATATCAATTTGTATATTGATAGTGTCTTTATAATGATTAATTATATGATATTTTTTATAATGATTACTTATATGATACAAATTCTTTAACTTTTGAATTTCAGAGAATTTTCTACATATATTTCATCATCTACAGATATTTTATCGTCAGACTTCCTAACTATTACCAGAAAAGATACAGTTTGATTTTCTTCAGAATTAATCTTATTCATTTTAAAAAGGTTCTAGAATTTTTGGTAAGAACAATTTCAAACCGTGAAAAAAGTCATCAAATTTCATTTTAGATATAAAAAATGTCCAGCTCTAGTCTTTCAGAGGGAAACATCGGGCAAAATCTTCGTAAGTTCTCCTAACCTTAATCCCAATTGTGTTTTAACGTTTGTGTGTGTAGGACCGTGTAAAAGTAAAAGGGAAAGAAATACCTTAAACCTTATATCTTGCTTATTTATACAAATCTTGAACATCTTTTTGTGGTTTTTACTTTAGGTGGCGTGAGAAATATCTCTGGACAAATCACAGTAGAATTGCTACATTTAGTGGATTTTGAGTTGTGATTAAGTAAGCTAATGCATGAGGTTTATTTTCAGATAGAAGTTTCTTTCTTGATATATATGTTTTTGGAGCCTACTAATTTGATTTTAGTGATAGGGCCAATCGATTAGCCTTGCATAATAATCTGTGATTAAGTGACCGTATAAAAAATTATGTACTATCAATGTATTATTTAATTTGTAACTTATTTAAATAAGCACAAGAATCTTATGGATAATGGATAAGATGAAGTGTGTATTTAGATAGACCTTAAAAATAATTATTTATATTTATAATTCATTATTGTTATAATTAATTATAAAAATAAGATTAATATTTGAATATATTATCTGAAAAATGATTTTCAGATATTTTATTTTGATTTGTTTGACCTGTGAACAAAACTGTTTTTTTACGGTAAGATTTTAAAAATCAGCATGAAATCAATTATAGTGACTATTTGATATTTAAAATATTTTTGGTCATGCCTATATAAACATGAATACTCATTGTTCTTAATTTAATATTAATGGTTGAGATGAACCAAGAATACTTAACAATGGTTAGGACCTCTATCTCATATGCTGGTTCTGTAATGGCAATGGCCCCATCACCAAGATACATTGCTGCAACCATCTAAACAAAAATTTGAGTTAAAACAGAAAAAACTAGCCCTGTGGCTACTGCATGCTGTAGATCTGCAGAACCACCTTAAAGATTTTTTCGTCCTAATTGCCAAGTTAACTGATCAGCAGCTGCCATAGCACGAGATGCTGGACCGATGGAACCTTCATACCTGTGAAACTGAATGATGAGAATACGAAGAGAGTATTGACAATTCATGATAAACATGCTGAATTTGAATTATATGCTTACAGAGCAACCAAGATATATGCTGCTGTTTGCATAACAATAACACCTTCACCAGCAGGCTTTGATGTGTTTATACACCTTGCACTAAACCAGTTCTCATGAATTGATGTGACCAAGTCTGCCATCCAAATTTCCATTAGTAAAGTATAAGATAAACTACAATGCACCACATCAATGGTATATATGCTGCAATCCACCCCTGGAAATGGTAATTTTTCAAATTTCTATGCCAAGTGTATGCTAAAAATATCAACACAGCTTGTGTGTTATTTATGTTCTCCTAAAAGAGAGAAAATGTTGTAATAGAAACTTCCATCGCTTACAATTTTATTCACAGACAGCCATATATAATTATGCAGTAAGTACAATTCCATTTTTAAGTCTCCTCAACTAACTTTTTAAACCGCCAAAAGATGGCAGCATACAGTTCATAACTATATATGTACGAGTAGAACATAGTTTATTATCCCTCAACAATATACAGGCTGAAACAAGAATCAAGACCATACATGCTCCAAGAGTTATTGGACCATAACTCATATTAACTAGAGATGTTTCTAAAAGTGGAATTCTTCAGTTTCAGAAAATTCAAATGTCCTTATGGTAGAGGACATAAAAGAAGTTGAAAAACAGAAAGCAGCACCTCATTATTCAGGCAAACTAAAGACAGCTAAGTTTGAGCTTACACTGATTGGATCCAATAACGAAGAGCTCTGTCTGGAGTTTATTTTGTTTGATGAAGTCCATAAAGTGACTCAATTCAATGGGATTAGTTTTTATTCCTTCTTGTGCAGCACTGCCAGCATCAAATAACTCAACTGATAAATCCAATATTTCTAGAAATAAAAAAGAAAATCCCAGGTAAAGAAGTGCCATACAAAGCAAGCATGAAGTTTAGCAGGCAATGGGTACAAAATTTTCAGAACAAATATTTAAGTTTCTTCAACCACAGACAGTATTAAAAAGTAAAAAGAGATTTTCAAACAAAAAACACAGAACAACTTACAATGTCACAACAGATACTTTCCCATCATGAACAAAAATCACACCAGATAAAAAAAAAAAAAAAAAAAAAAAAAAAAAAAAAAAAAGCCCTAAAATACATAACAAGAATCAAACACAATCCTTCTTACATGGTAGACAACAATCGAGATGGTCCAGTGGGGTCATGATTAATTAGCAAAGCAGCTTTCAAAGGATGACCTAGAAGTAGTAGGATCAGAATATGAGATACTATCGCCAAATTACAGTATTTACAAAATTAATTTTTCAAAGGGTAATATTAACCAAATTCATATGAATGTGGCTTGAAAGCAAAATCTTGCTGACCAGAATAACCAATGTTGGTAGAAGCCCACTTATCCCATGTTTTATGCACAAACGCCCAATCCATTGCGTCGCCACTGATAAAGAAAGTAAAAAAGGTAAACAAACAGTTAAGAGATTCGATTGGATTAACCATCTTTGCAGTTTAACCAAAACAAAACAGGAAAATTAATCAGAAATAGTAGAATAGAAGCATTGGGTGAAAACCTAGATGGATGGATTGATCAAGGAAGAAGAGACAGAGAGGAAGAGAGAGTCTTGGATTTCTCCAAAGGACAGAGGACGTGCTGGTTCAGGTTTCTGACCTCAACTAATTGATGTTTTTGTTTGTTCAGTGGAGAGTAATGTTATATCTAGTATAATTTATCTTGTAAATTTTTCTATTGTTTTATAAAAAATTAAAAAGTGTAATAAAAATTGTTATATTCATTGTTTTCAAATATAAACCATATTCTTTAATTATTATGTAAAATAGTATAAAGTTGTTAAACATTAATTAATTAAAATTAATATAAACAGTCATTTTACATTCTAAAATTGATAACAATAGTATTCTTCACCTTGGCTTCTATTTAATTTTACTAAAAATACACTGCCATTAAAAATAAATTGTTCTTTATTGTGATGAGAAATATGTGTTATAATATTTTTGTCTTATGTTCATATAAATATGATCTTGAGAAAAATTTTCGAGATATTCCTTCCTTTATTTTAAAATTATTAATCTCATTTGTCTAATTTATTACCATTAGAAAATATTACAATTATAGAGTATATTTTCAATAATTGAATTTAATTAAAATTTTTACTTTTTTTAATTCTTTCTAACTATTAGATTTTTTAAAGCTTAAATCTTTATTATTATTAGACATGCTACCTCACAACGATGTTTTTTCACTACCATGGATGTTTTTATAGTACTTATTTCAAGAAGAAGAAGAGGTGAAAAAAATTTACTAAGAAAAGGAAAAAGACCAGTTCATTTAGCATAAGAAGAACACAGTTCGAACAACCGTCGTATTCCAGTTGTGTAGGTGAGACATTGTTGTGCATTTCTTGTGTTTCAATGGCCAATTCAAAGGTAGAAGAAGGCATAGTTCACCAAGCAGAAGAGCACACCTCCAACAACACTCATATTCATCATGGAGTGTTAATGTTGTTTGTTATGTCTTTTTCATGTTTCTATTGTATTAAACATTGTGTTCCTCATGTATGTCTATTCATATATTTTTCTCTTCTCTATGTTTAACCACTTATTTTTCACCTTTTTCTTCTGCTAAAATAAGAAATAGTTCACGTGTTAATTTAGATTCCAAATCCTTTTTACAACAAAAAAATCACTGATATGGTTTAAAGAGTACAAAAACAAAAGCAAAGCATGATTAAAAGAAACAAGGCAAGGGTGGTAAGAATATGACAGAGAAGAATTGATGAAGAAGAGAGGGAACTAGTAGCACTTTTCATCTCCTTCCCAGTTGGCCTTTCCCTTTGGACCAACAGGCCCTTCTTCACCATAAAGCTCAGTAGGAAACAACTCAAACAAATTCACCAAAGATAATCTAACATACATTGGAAGCAGATCTATCAACTTGTCTATTTCAGAACGTGAGTCATACACAATAGCAGGACCCCACTCTCTCATATACTGCAACCAACTTGGTTCTGCAATAGCTCCCTCACCAAGATACTCAGCCGCAACCACCTTGTATCTGCTGCTAGAATCCACTCTTAGTTTGCTTCTAGCTGCTTCGTTCCTTGCTCCTATTCCAAGTTTGGATGCTCCCTGAAGGTAGGTTCCAGCATGAGGAAAACTTGCATGGCCATGCCTTGATGAATAAACAGCTGCTTTATTTCCTTCAACAAACTCCAAGTTGAATGCACTTATCCACTCTCCTCCACTGTGCTGAGAAAAGAACACAGACCATAGTTCTCCTGTGAAGTTGCTCACACGAAGTGTGAAGTGCTCCCAGTCCCCCACGTGTTCACCAATCTTGTTCATCTCAATGTTCACCAACCCCACTTGGAGTATGCCAGGTCCATTGAAGGGGCAAAATACCCACATAGCAATATCAGTAAAAGTTCCTCCCAAAGCTGGTTTTACATGAACGTAGAGTTCTGCACTCTCTAAATCTCCCTTCTTTACCTTACTTCTAGCATCACTGTCACTAGGCAAATCTATCCAAAAAGCACCATCATTTGTTCCACCACTTGGTAAGTTTGAACCCTGGCTATCTATTGCCTTACCCTTCTCACTGCCTCTTGAATACACAAGTGCTCCGTTTTTGAAAAACCATTGCACTGATGATGGCAAGTATATCTCATCAGGGTGGAAGTACACAGTGGGGCCATAATGGTTAATGAGTGCATGAACTTGGTCTATGTTTGGCATGGCATGTAAAGTGGAGTCTAGATTCTTCAAGCAAGCAATATCTGCCACTTGTTCATGGTCAGAAGAATAGGTGCTGCAGAAGAATGTCCCAACTGATACACCTCTACTCCACATCCCTCTTTTACAAGGCCTTGTGTTCCAAACCTTGAATGAAATTCTTGAAAACTTTGAGTTCATAGACAGTAATAGATCACAGGTCTCGCAAGTTTCTGTTAGATCGGCTCGCACACATCTAACTTCTTCAACTTCAGGTTCATCTGGTTGCTTAGTAACCACTATGCCCATTGCTTTGTATCCCAGTGGAGGATTTGGCAGCCAAAAATAACCACTTCCATCATATGGCGAATCAGCACTCCATATCAAAGAGTAGTTGATCGGTTTTTTAAGAGCTGGAGATTCAGCTTCGGGTTCAGAAGAAGTCTCACGAGCCACAAGAACATGCCCTCTCAATGGCTGATCATTGGACTGGCAATAGTGACCAAGGCAGAAAAAATAATCTGGAATCTCCGAAGGTTTGTAAAATACAAAATCCTGAGATTTACTACGTGAGCTTGGGCTGCTCCAAACCCTCTCAAACTTCCTTATCTTCAAAACTTCTAGGCTTCCAAGGCTTATCCTTCCACTAGCAAAACCAGCACCTGATACATCATTATTCACAAACATTTCATGGCACAAAATACAAAGTCAAATAGAAGCCAACATATTAAAGAATTAGCCAAGAATTCAACTTCAAGATATAATCAGATAAAATTTAATGAAATCAATATACCCCGTTAAAACAACATACCCAATCATCGATTGCCACAATCTATACGAATAGTCCAATCAAATCAGTATCAGTGTATCACCCTTAGTTTCATTAGTATCACATCAAAGACACTATTTCCACTCCCTTCAGGGTTAAGGCAAATAACTAATGATAAGGCAACTAACCATGTTTAACCCCAAAGTTAAGAAATTTGGTGCAGTTAATTATTATTTCATCATCAAAGAAATGATTGTATCTTGAAAATATTAGACAAGATGTCAAAATAATAGAATGAGACATAAATAGTTTCCCTGATCTAACTTTATCTGCTAAAAAGCTGTTAAATATTGAACCATCAGGAGCTAAAAAAGTAAACTAATTGTGTTGTGTGATTGATTTAAGGTTTGAAAATTTAAATATCCAAACTTCAGCTTGAATGTAAAGTAAACATACATCGTAATTAAACTAAGATTTTGAAGCATAAACTAATCATGCCACAAGGAAAGCAACTGTTTTAGTCCAAGAGATAACGTTTTTGGATATAAATAAGAAAAAGAAAAGAACAGCCACTAAAGATACACAAAAGCACACACCTTGTGGCCATTGTGGAAGAGGTGCTGGCAGAGAGAAGGGCTCTGGCTCAGAAGGGTAGGATTCAGGAACACTGTTCCACCAAAAGCAGTCACAGCTAAACATCTCTGACACCATCACCAGCAAAGAAAGTGGCAGAGATGGTTTATTCCTCAGAGCCCTCTCTCCAGAGTTCTCAATCAAACGCCGGAGGAGAAAGGAGAATGATTTTTAATTTGTTGTTGATGGAAAACAGGAAAATGCGTTTTATATCTGCGTTGACCAGTGACAACAACGAAATATGAAAAACATGGTCCATTTAATATTCTTCCACGTTTCTGTCTTCACCTAACCTTTGTACGAACTCTTGCTAATTCATCATCTTCATATATATCTCTCTCTTGCTTTAACACAACCTTTTTTTTATCCTCATCCACATATAAAAAGATCCAATTTTGTTGCGTAACAGTGAATTAAATACTGTAATTCACTTCTCAAAAGTATTTTTAGCTCAAATATTCACAGTTTTACAAAAGAAAATGAATACTTTATGATCTAAAGTACATGTTTACTGCCCAATTATTTACTGGTTGTTGTAGTGAAAAGTTCCTATGACTTTGGACCAGAATGAAGTGGATGAAGCAAAAACAAAACAACAAACATAAAAATTACAGTTGTGAAAAGATTGAGGATGTCGTGTCAGTGTCAATTCTCAGAAAAAAACATATAATCGTAAATAGCACGTTGCTTTTCACTATTAATATATTTCGATTACTTTGATTAAGCTTATTTTCTGTTTGCCTTCAATGTACCATCTTCGAAAGGGAATGAACAGTAATAACAAACATGCTTAGCTCAAAAGTTAAAGATTATTGTCTCAATCAACTAACATGAAGAAGGACCTCATTTGATCTTGCATATTAGTCAAATAGGAGATATTTAATCAATTTGAAAGAAAATACCGCGACTAAGTATACTTATTGTATAAGTATATAATATATTAGAGTGTGTACTTTCATAACAGTAATTATTTTATGACATATTTTGTAATTGTTAATATTGTATGATTAAATAAAAATGTGTATACATATTTTGAAATATTTAAATTTATTTTTATTTTATATTTGCGTGTTGTTTGTGATGGATTATCCAACGCAATTGATAAGGGATATTTTACTATCAGTGAAAAAACGAACATATTAAATATGTTTTTTTTTTTTTCATATTTTGGCAGATGTAAAATTTGTAAATTTGTGTCCCACCACTGTCGGATGAGAAGAAGTTGTGGAGTCCATTTTTTTATAACATTGTTCTCGTAACTTATTATTTTTAGGAAA
>Ga0209700_100877_pt1 | contig 60574 bp, 32 predicted proteins | sample SiratroredBW_FD_187528 | JGI IMG/M metagenome (GOLD analysis project Ga0209700, IMG submission 187528) | Root nodule microbial communities of legume samples collected from California, USA - Siratro red BW (SPAdes) (version 2) | ecosystem: Host-associated > Plants > Roots > Nodule | place: USA...
TTATATATATATATATATATATATATATATATTAATGAAAGTGTTATAATATAAGTTTAGTTTTTAGTAATATACACACAAAACAGGTTTTGTTCAATCCAAATGATACTTTGACAAGTGGGATGTCAACAAAAGTTTGTATACAAACATGTTTTTATTTTTATGGTTGCTAAACATGGTGGAACAATGTTTTAGATATAATTTGACTAAAATTTAATTTGAGACATGATGCTAATATTCTAGACTTCTTACCACTAAACTAATTTTATTGAAAAATGTCGTTAGAATGTTGTCGGGTTCTTTTCAACATTTTTTTGTGTGGTGATTGTTTTTAAATTTCTTTGTTATCTTAAAAAATTGAGGATAAGAAAAAGACTTTTAAACATACTAAACTAACCCTGGCCTTGGCTTGACGTGTATGTAATTGATGCTTTACAAGATTATGGACTTAATTTGTTGATAGTTTTTTAATTACCAAAATTTTCCAAACTCATTCAGTTAAAAACTAATTTTGCTTGTGGTATTGTGATGATTGTTGTCTTAATGGGTTTTGACGATGACAAGATAAAAAAAGATTGTGTATTTAGTTGAAGTACTTGTAAATACGGTATGAATTGCTACGTGCAAAATACAAAAACAAATTTCCTGCCAAATACGGAAAACCAAAACTATACGTGAATGATGTTGTTTGTACAGTGATTAAATATATTCTAGGCTTAAGTAAACTTTTTACTCTTAATAAGTTTGTTTGTGATTTTTTTATTACAAATTGTTTCAAGCACATTGAGTTAGAAACTAATTTTGCTTGGGGTATCGTGATTGTTGTTATAAAAAAAGTTGTGTATTTGATGAAGTACTTGTAAATGCGATTATTAAAAAAAAATATTAAAACTAAAAGCTTACTTTAAAAAAAAATTGGACGTATCAGTTCTCTACATCTACTAATATGTCACTTACGGAAGATTTCATGATTTAAAGAGCGTTCGTAGATTAAAAAAATAAAATTTTATATAATACAGGAACAACTTTTTTTTATTGAGTATCGCAATCTAAACCACAATTTTATTAGGGAAACAATATTTAAGCCAAAATTTTAAATATAAGACACCATATAAACTATCTTAAATATACAGCTATAGTTTATGAGTAGTGCGCATACATTATTCTAAAGTCCTTAATATCATTTTTAATTTTTTAAATGTAAAAAAAGGAAATTATATTAACATACTGGAAAATAAGTTTGGAATAAAAATGGTATAATTAAAATGATTGAAAATAAATTTAGAATAAAAATGGTATAATTAAAATGATATCCAAATATTATTAAAATAGAAAAATTTATCTTTTATCTTAATATAACCACAATTTCTTTGTAATTTTTTTTTCTCTTGTGTCTTCTTTCTAAATTTCTAATCTCATCATCCATCTCATTGACTATTATAGATTACCTATGGATTTGTCATAGTGAGTAGAGCAAATTTGTCTTATTAATTAATTAGAGAAGTTTAATTTTATTCCTTTTGAATCTTTTTGCATATTTAAATACACACACATTACATTGTATGGAATGATGTAATGTGATTGACTCTATAATTAGTTTATGGTCTTAGTGGTATGATAAAATTCTTGATCAAAATTTTGTAATACAAGTTAAGTCATTTATGTATCTTTTAGAGTTAAAATTTCTTTTAGGCCATCGGTCATTAGGTAAGAGAAACTAATTTTATCTTATTTCAATAACATCATAAGTTAGTTAGATATAGTATTTTCCTTTGTTCGTGCAATAGATCAAGACTAGTAAGGCTAAGGCCAGAGATTCAATGTTGAGGTTTTTTCTTTCCTTATCAGTCGAGTTACTTCATAACCTCTTCTTCTGATTATAGTTATCGTAACTCTCTCTATCTTAGGTGTCGGCATCACACATATCATATAAATTATGTGTAGTGAGTGAGATTTCCCATACAAAACATTAGGAAAGGTCAAAAAAATAATATAAAAATGTAATCGTGGTTACATGTTCTATTATGTCTTATATGTTTGTTTTATTGTATGAAAAAAAAATTGTTATTGAATTAGTAGATATTAAAAAATTATTATCTATTTAGAATTAACTAAGATAATTGATCGCAAATGTTAAAATATAATTTAACTAATTGATGAAATGATAATTTTTCACATTTTTTACGCTTAGATGTATCCTAGTAAATTTAATAAAGTTTTAAAAAAATAAACATAGTAGTTTAATTACTTTCTCTGTAAGGCACAGTAGTTTAATTATAATATATCTAATACATTTCTTACAACAGTTTTTATAACATTGTATTTTTATTACATCAATAATCTTATCTCACATATCTCAAAAATTGTTAATTTTCTTTTAATTATATAAAATTTTCTAACCAACAAGGCCTTCGTTTCGAACCATATTAAAATCAATTATCTTCAACACAATTTTAGAAGAAGAAAACTTGCTAAAAAAGTTATATTCTCCTTCCACAATTTGTTTTCGCATATTTGTCAAATAAAGTATCTAAATAAACAAACAAGTAATGTTTTAACAGCATAAACATAGTTAATATTATTTTGCGAGTAGACAGACTAGTAATATGTTATAAACGAATTTAGAATTACACAAAAACACTTGTTAAGAAATAAAATAATAATAAAATTATGGCACCCTCTCATCATAACAACCAGACATAATGAATATTTGTATTGTTAATTCCTTTCTTAACGAGATTCTGAAGAATCATTATTTTTTTCAATTATCAACCAAGTTAATTGAAGTACCAGGATATTGCCTGATTCTGTCAGTAACCAAAATACCATTTTTTTTTATTTGTACAAATCATAGTGAATATGATTATAAGGTTATTCCCTTCTATTTTTCATATTTGATTGTTTGATACACAAATTTAAATTATGTTATTCAACAAACATCAATTTGTAAGCAGGTTAATTGTTCAGAATGGTAAAAAATTAAAAAGCTATAATTAAGAAGAAGATGACAAGGAGGAATGAAAACCACTGCTATTTTTTAATTTGTTATTTTTTAATGTGGAAAGACACTGCACATGGCTAAACTCACCATCCAGCTAAACGAACATGTTTTGAATATAAAATGGAAAAGTGTGGTTGTATTTTTCAATCATTTTGTCACTGAACAACCCTCAAATGTTTAATTTCTTATTATTTTGTCATCTCCAAATGCAGATAGAATAACTAGTCCACTATTCCAATCACTGGTGCCCAGTGGTGACGTTTCAACTTCTGAGATTTATAATATACTATTATTTAATTTAGGAATGTTAACAACAAATGGTTTAGGGCTGGCTCAACTCCTATTAACATGATATAATAACTAGTTTACTTGTTACTTGATTTTCTTTTCAATCTTTTATGATTTGCTTGTCTTTTAATCTATTTCAGTGTCTATCTTTTGTGGCTAATAATGACATTGTTTTATGTTCTCCTAAAATGCTGTCATTGTAGGCACAAAAATGCAGGTATTTTTCTGCCTTAAAGCTGTGTAAACTATTTTCTCCCACTTTTAAGGATGTGTTAATGTTCATAAAATCACAAATTTTCAATCAAGAGAGAAGTAAGGAAGAAGAGACTTCAAAATTGAGACAACCCTTTAATGGTATTGTCTTTTTGCTGTTTTTATAAGTGATACTCCTGTAAGTTTAGTTAGACTGATACTTTACTACTTCATATATTATTATGATGAATTAGGTTCTAATATTATAATAAAATAAATTTATATTATCAAATATATAATCGAGTGATCATTTTAGACAACAACAAAATATTAAATCAATTAATTGATTATTTTAAATAACAATACAAGATATCAAGCTGATTGATAGATTATTTCAGATTAAATATTTTATATTATCAGATACATCGATATAATTATGATTTTAAATAATAATATAAAATATTAAATCGACCATCGATTATTTTAAATAACAATATAAAATACTAAACTGATCGACAGATTATTTCAGAATAAATATTTTACATTATCAGATAAATCGATCGACCTATCTTAATCTCAACTGATATTAATATTTTTTGATAATAAATTATTAATAATAGATATGTGATCATTTTCATACGAAACATACAAAAATAAATAAATAAAAAACTAAGACAAACTTAATCTTCATAAAAAGTCTATAAATAAAAATATAATTAAAGATATAAAATATTTTAAAAGATTAAGTAAGATCAGTAGACTGTCATGTACCAAAATTTATATAAACATTATAATTAAATAAAATTTTATCATAATTATTGGTAAAAAACTTGTAAAAAAAAATAAAACAATGAATATATATCCATAGGATAAAATTACATGTGATGAGACCTCTGGTCTCTAAATTTTGACTGCGACGGCTGGGTGAGTCAGCAAATGAGGTTTGAGCTGGAACTGAAGTTGCCACTGTCGGTGCTCCGGTGAGGACGGCGAGATCGTGAAAAACACCTTACAGACACTTCCTAACGAAAAGTTGAAAACGTAAGACACAATCAAAACAGAGACACAAAGTGAAAATTAATAAAATAAAAAGAAAAAGGTGCAACCAACTTCACTTGTTCCTCTTCTTCCTTCTCTCAGTCTTCTTATCCTCTACCCAACCCAACCATCTTCATCTTCTCTTTTACTCACTCCCTCTCATTCCTTCCCAATACCATTCTTCACTTCTTCACACCGTCATGGGTTTGCTACTTCCTACTTTCGATCTCAATCACTCAATTCACTGATGCTTTCACTCTTCCAGATCTGAACTCCTTCAAGGCAACCACAAGCCACGATGGCTACCACACTCGGTTGGAGACACGGTGCCAACAATGCAAATGATCTGGTACCTTCTTCTTCTTCTTCACAAAAATTGCATCTTTCTCTTCTTTTGTGCCAGTATGAGTGAGGGGTCAGTCTTTGCATGGGGAGAAGGTTATTTGTGGATCTTGTTAACTCACGTTTGGTTGCATCTGGATACTTTCAGTTCATTGCTTTGCTCCGTCAATGTTGTGCAGTTTTGTCCTAGACCTTTGGCGGTTCTGAGAAGTGTCATTGGAGATCATTCATTCATGGACGTTTAACGGAACTGTGTGATTTAATTTTGCAGATGTGGAGGGTTTACCTTTTCTTTTTGTTGATGTGTGAGTCGTATGTTAATTGATACACTAGAATAGAGTCTCTGACGGTTCTTCATAATACGTCCAGTTTCATGGATATTATGAATTTGGTGAGTGATGGTTTTTGTATGACAAAATGCAATAGATCTTCTGGGAGGAGGGGCGAAAGTAGAAAATGGAAACAAGTGAATGGCGGTTATGAAATTGTTCTTGTCTGTTTGTGTGTTTTACTTAACTGTCCAGGGGTTTGTGAAGATGCCTGGTTCTTTGCTGATGTCTTATATTGATGAAGAATGATTTTTACTTCCTCAGGTTTCCCTCGGGTTTGCTCAAAAAGATGCAATCCTAAAGGATAATAAATCATCTCGTGGTGAAAACAAAAACAAAAATTTTTCTATTTTTAGTGCTCTTTCATTTTTTTTTTTTTTGTGAGGAATGTAATCAAACTGTATTGGATCATCTCTCTTCCGTTAGAGCTTGATTTCCCATTTAATCTCTTTCTTTTAAAATGAATGTCTTAGTTATCCATCCATTACTGGCTTTATGCATGTGAGAAGGAAAAAGGAACAACATATGCTCATAGGCTGATTCTTCTTATGCGAATCCTTTTTCTGTGTTTATTTTTGTTGTTTTCCATCTTTTATTTGATGTTTTCGGAGATTCAGAACATACCTTAGCAGATAACATTCTTCATTATTATTCTTGTGATTGCAGGAAAGAAATGGTGATAGGAATACTCAAGATTCAGAGCCCCCAACTCCACATTCTGTTATGAAGATGGGATTTAGGTCGGTTTGTCACATTCTTCATTATTAATTGTTTTCAAAGCAGCTAGAGTCAATGATTGTAATACCTATTTTTCATAAATTTGTTTGATAGTATCTGTTCGGCTTGCAGCCAAGTAAGCTAACAGTTTAACCTGTGGGGCTGAACTAAGAACCATGTGAATTGGTGACTTTTCGTGAACTATGGACATTCAAATTGGTGCTCTCTAAATTTTGGCTTCTTACATGTTTAACTGGTTGCTATTGCAGAGAGCGCAACAGCAGTATGGAGGATCCAGATGGAACATTAGCTAGTGTTGCCCAATGCATTGAGCAGCTGCGTCAGAGCTCTTATTCTGTGCAGGAGAAAGAGTATTCGTTAAGGCAGCTATTGGAGCTTATAGATATGCGTGAAAATGCTTTTAGTGCTGTTGGATCTCACTCTCAGGCAGTTCCAGTACTTGTTTCCCTTCTCAGGTCTGGTTCATTGAATGTGAAGATACAGGCAGCAACCGTCTTGGGCTCCCTTTGTAAAGAAAATGAGCTAAGGGTGAAGGTCTTGCTTGGAGGATGCATTCCTCCATTGCTTAGTCTATTAAAGTCCAGTTCTACTGAAGGACAAATTGCTGCTGCAAAGACTATTTATGCTGTCTCTCAGGGTGGTGTAAAGGATCATGTTGGCTCAAAAATATTTTCAACTGAAGGAGTTGTACCAGTGCTCTGGGAGCAGATGAAAACTGGCCTGAAGGCAGGAAATGTAGTTGAAGGTTTATTGACTGGTGCATTGAAAAATCTCTCCAGCAACACTGAGGGATTCTGGAATGCAACTATACGAGCTGGAGGAGTGGACATATTAGTGAAGTTACTGGCAAAAGGACAGCCCAGCAGTTTAGCTAATGTGTGCAATTTACTTGCTTCTGTAATGATGGAGGATGCATCTGTTTGTTCAAAGGTGTTGACAGCAGAGGTGACAAAACAACTTCTGAAACTATTAGGCCCTGGTAATGATGACTCTGTTAGAGCTGAAGCAGCTGGTGCTCTTAAATCTCTTTCTGCCCAGAGCAAAGAGGCTAGGAGAGAGATAGCTAATGCTAATGGTATTCCTTCTCTGATCAATGCTACCATAGCTCCTTCCAAAGAATTCATGCAGGGTGAGTGTGCTCAAGCATTACAGGAGAATGCTATGAGTGCTCTAGCAAACATCTCTGGTGGTTTGTCTTATGTCATATCTAGCCTTGGTCAAAGTCTTGAATCATGCACCTCACCTACCCAAGTTGCTGACACATTAGGAGCTTTGGCATCAGCTCTCATGATATATGATAACAAGGCTGAATCAACCAGAGCATCAGATCCTTTGGTTGTTGAGCAGACATTACTCAAACAATTTGAGCCTCGCATGCCCTTCCTTGTAAAGGAGCGAACCATTGAAGCGCTTGCTAGTTTGTATGGAAATTCCGTTCTTTCAAATAAACTTGCAAATGCTGATGCAAAACATCTGCTAGTTGGTTTGATAACAATGGCTGCAAATGAAGTGCAAGACGAGCTTATAAAAGCCCTGCTGACAGTGTGCAAAAGCGAAGGCAGTCTATGGCGTGCACTTCAAGGCCGTGAAGGAGTTCAGCTATTGATATCTCTTTTGGGGCTTTCATCAGAACAGCAGCAAGAGTGTGCAGTTGCCCTGCTTTGCCTTCTATCATTTGAAAATGACGAAAGTAAATGGGCAATTACTGCAGCTGGTGGCATACCTCCACTTGTTCAAATTTTGGAGACAGGATCAGCAAAAGCAAAGGAAGATTCAGCAACAATCCTTAAGAACCTGTGCAATCATAGCGAAGATATACGTGCTTGTGTTGAAAGTGCTGATGCTGTTCCTGCATTGTTGTGGCTATTGAAGAATGGAAGCCCAAATGGGAAGGATATTGCTGCAAAGACTTTAAATCATTTAATTCATAAATCCGATACTACAACCATTAGTCAGCTTACAGCTTTATTGACTAGTGATCTTCCTGATTCTAAGGTTTATGTTTTGGATGCTTTGAGAAGTATGCTTTCTGTTGCTCCCCTTAGTGACATTTTAAGTGAGGGTAGTGCTTCCAGCGATGCATTTGATACTATGGTAATATTATTGAGCTCTGCCAAAGAAGAAACTCAGGCAAAGTCTGCATCATCTCTGGCAGGAATTTTTGAAACAAGGAAAGATGTGCGTGAAAGTAGCATTGCTGTCAAAACTCTTTTATCAGCCAAGAAATTGCTCAATGCTGAATCTGAAAGTATCTTGATTGAGTCCTCCCATTGCATGGCTGCAATATTTCTTTCCATCAAAGAGAACAGGGATGTAGCTGCTATCGCTAGAGACACATTATCCACTCTAGTTTCACTAGCAAACTCTTCAGTTTTGGAAGTTGCAGAGATGGCCACGTGTGCTCTGGCAAACCTTATTTTGGATGGTGAAATTGCAGAGAAAGCTATTGCAGAAGAAGTTATCTTACCTGCTACTAGAATATTATGTGAAGGCACAATTTCTGGAAAAACTCATGCTGCAGCAGCAATTGCTCGCCTACTACATTCCCGAGATGTTGATTATGCTGTAACTGATTGTGTGAATCGTGCTGGAACTGTTCTAGCGTTAGTTTCTTTCTTAGATTCTGCTGTTAATGGATCTGTTGCTACATCAGAGGCTCTAGAAGCACTTGCCATCCTTTCCAGGTCGGTAGAGACCAGTGCAAATATTAAATCTGCTTGTGCTGTTTTGGCTGAATTCCCTAAAAGCATAAGCCCAATAGTCTTGTGTATTGTTGATTCGGAGCCAATGTTGCAGGATAAAACTATTGAGATTTTATCTCGATTATGTAAGGATCAGCCTCTTGTTTTAGGAGATACCATTGTGTCAGCACCTGGATGTATATCTTCAATAGCTAAAAGAATAATTAGTTCCTCAAATGTGAAAGTCAAAATTGGCGGAGCAGCACTTCTTATTTGTACTTCTAAAGCAAATCATCAGAGACTGGTCGAGGATCTGAGTTTGTCGAACTTGTCTGTCGATCTTATTGGATCTCTTGTTGATATTCTTGTTTCTGCAGTGCCTTCTTTGGGTTACCTGGATGATGACAACAAGGAACTCATTAGCATATGCAGGCACACAACAGAAGAGGCCAACGGTTCTGAATCCAACACTAGCACTAGCATTATCTGTGGTGTTGACTTGGCGCTATGGCTATTGTCTATTCTTGCTTGCAATGATGAGAAAAATAAAATTGCAATAATGGAGGCTGGAGCAATTGATGTTCTCATTGACAGGATCTCAAATTGTTTCTCGCAATATTCTCAGGTATTTAAAATCCTTTTTTGTCAATCCAAAAAAGATAATCCATGTGATTCTGATTATAGGTAATACTAACAATGGAAAATCATGCTTTAACTCTCTGCTCCCCCTAACTTTTGTCCAAAAGCAAATTAAAATCCTATATAGTTCATGCAAAGGTTCAAAATCTCCCACCTTATCCCCGTGCTAGAAACATTACCTGTGATGATTTTCTAGATTCTCACTTGTATGAAATTGAACATAATGGTTGTAGAGACACCGAAATCTTTATAGAATGAAAAACTGTTTAAGACAATGAATTTTTTGGGTAAAAAGTAGAAAACGAAGTGTTAGGATAGAGTAGTTATGTACCTTATTTGGTGAATCCGTGTGTAAAAAAAATATTATCACATGTTTGGCCAATGATTTATCTGCTTCCAGTTTTAAATCATTATCCACTATAATGTTATGTTTCTCTAGTATTTCCCGGCCAGGGAGACGCAGGATAGGAGATAAGGAGGTTAATGTTTTTAAACTTGATTTAGACCAAAATTTCATGTAGATAAACTGTAATTTTCCCTTGTAAATGTTTACTTTGTACTTCAAGGCTTCCTTTGCTGTAAAACTTTCACAATGTTATGAGACTTATATCTATATATAAACCATGTTAGCTCAATGTGGTGAACATGCAGATTGACTACAGAGAAGATAGAATCATGTGGATTCATGCTTTGTTGTTGGCAATATTATTTCAAAATAGAGATATCATACGGGCACATCCAACTATGAAATCTGTACCTGCACTTACCAGTTTATTGAAGTCAGAGGAATCAGCAAACAAATATTTTGCTGCACAATCAATAGCTAGCCTTGTCTGTAACGGTAGCAGGGGAACACTCCTGTCTGTAGCAAATTCTGGGGCTGCAGGTGGACTTATCTCTTTGCTTGGCTGTGCTGATACTGATATACAGGATCTTCTGGAATTGTCAGAGGAATTTTCTCTGGTGCGTTATCCTGATCAAGTGGCTCTTGAGAGGTTGTTTCGAGTTGAAGATATAAGAGTTGGAGCCACTTCTCGGAAGGCTATACCTGCCTTAGTTGATCTACTCAAACCAATTCCAGATCGTCCGGGGGCACCATTTTTGGCACTTGTACTTTTGACTCAGCTCAGTAAAGATTGTCCTTCAAATATGAGTGTAATGGTGGAGTCTGGGGCCTTAGAGGCACTTACAAAGTATCTTTCACTCAGTCCGCAAGATGCGACTGAAGAAGCTGCTACAGATCTGCTAGGAATTCTGTTTAGCAGTGCTGAAATACGAAAACATGAATCAGTATTTGGAGCTGTTGCTCAACTTGTAGCTGTGCTACGTTTAGGAGGAAGAGGTGCAAGGTATAGTGCTGCAAAAGCCTTGGAAAGTTTGTTTTCTGCTGACCACATCAGAAATGCGGAGATTGCTCGGCAGGCTGTTCAACCATTGGTGGAGATTCTCAGTACTGGTTCAGAAAAGGAGCAGCATGCTGCCATTGCTGCATTAGTGGGGTTACTGAGTGAAAATCCATCAAGAGCTCTTGCTGTTGCAGATGTTGAGAAAAATGCAGTTGAAGTTCTTTGTAGGATCCTTTCATCTAATTGTTCAATGGACCTGAAAGGGGATGCTGCTGAATTATGTTGTGCTCTTTTTGGAAATACAAGGATTCGGTCCACAGCAGCTGCTGCAAGTTGTGTTGAACCTCTTGTCTCTCTCCTGGTATCTGAGTTCAGTCCAGCTCAGCTTTCAGTTGTCCGGGCACTGGATAGGCTTGTTGATGACGAGCAACTGGCTGAATTAGTTGCTGCACATGGTGCGGTTGTTCCTCTAGTTGGCCTACTGTCTGGTACGAATCATATACTACATGATGCCATTTCCAGAGCTCTGGTCAAGTTGGGAAAAGACAGGCCTGCTTGTAAAATGGAAATGGTGAAAGCTGGAGTTATTGAAAGCGTACTTGACATCTTACATGAAGCACCCGATTATCTATGTGCAACTTTTGCAGAATTGTTGCGGATATTGACTAATAATGCTAGCATAGCTAAAGGACCATCTGCTGCTAAAGTGGTTGAACCACTGTTTTTGTTACTGACAAGGCAGGAATTTGGGCCAGATGGACAGCACAGTGCATTGCAGGTGTTGGTTAATATCTTAGAACATCCAAAGTGTCGTGCTGACCATTCATTAACTTCTCGCCAAGTTATTGAACCACTTCTCCCTTTGCTTGATTCTCCAATTTCAGCAGTGCAACAATTGGCTGCTGAGCTTCTTTCACATCTACTTCTTGAAGAACGCCTTCAGAAGGATCCCGTGACACAGCAAGCAATTGGCCCTCTCATTCGAGTTCTTGGTTCTGGCATACACATATTGCAACAAAGAGCTGTAAAAGCCCTTGTTAGTATTGCACTAACATGGCCAAACGAAATTGCTAAGGAGGGTGGTGTTATTGAAATTTCCAAAGTGATATTGCAAGCTGATCCTTCCCTTCCTCATGCTTTATGGGAGTCTGCTGCCTCCGTTTTGTCAAGTATTCTGCAGTTTAGCTCTGAATTCTACTTGGAAGTGCCTATTGCTGTATTGGTAAGGTTGCTTCGATCTGGCTCAGAGGGCACGGTTGTTGGTGCTTTAAATGCTCTTCTGGTGCTAGAAAATGATGATGGAACTAGTGCAGAAGCTATGTCGGAAAGTGGAGCTATAGAGGCTCTCTTGGAGCTCCTGCGATCTCATCAGTGTGAGGAAACTGCTGCAAGGCTTTTAGAAGTATTGCTGAACAATGTAAAGATTCGAGAAACAAAAGTAACAAAATCAGCTATCGTACCATTATCACAGTACCTTTTGGACCCACAAAGTCAAGCACAGCAAGCAAGGTTATTGGCAACTTTGGCTCTTGGGGATCTGTTTCAGAATGAGGGTCTTGCTCGAACAAGTGACGCAGTTTCAGCTTGTCGTGCTTTAGTAAACGTGCTTGAAGACCAACCAACAGAAGAAATGAAAGTTGTAGCCATATGTGCTTTGCAGAATCTTGTAATGTACAGTCGATCAAACAGGAGAGCAGTTGCAGAGGCTGGTGGTGTTCAGGTTGTACTTGATCTGATAGGTTCAAGTAATCCAGAAACATCAGTTCAGGCTGCAATGTTTGTTAAACTTCTCTTCTCAAATAATACTATTCAAGAGTATGCTTCTAGTGAAACAGTCAGAGCGATAACTGGTGCGTTTTTCTTTACTTGCAATTTTTACTGCCTGGCTGTTTGAAACATTTATTACTTTTTGTTTTAGAATTTCTAAAAAAAGCTGCATGATATCATGCCCTCATTTTACTGTGTATGGTGCTGGAGTAAATTTGAATAATGAATGTTTTAGAAACTGAACAAAACTGATTTTGAACAAGAATAATAATAAGTTCTTTAACAGAAGGAGTGGATATAAGTGACGAGTCTTTGTGTGCAACTATGGTGATAATTTATGTTGCTTTAGTTATATTTAAAACATAATATTAAATATTTTGGGCAAGTTAAAAATACACCAAAGGAGACGCTACCTTTGTCAAACAAATTGACATAAAAAATGTTTTTTTTTTCTAGTTATGATACATTAAACATGATAAATGATTTTTGCCTCACTTTCACAAGCCAAGACATAGCTTGATTTCTAAAAGCATTTTGATAAAATAAGTGAAGTTCATTAAATAAATTACATATGAAGAAGTGGATAAATCTTATGAGTAATAGAAGATGTAATTTTTATTAATCGTGCACCTAAATTTGTGGTCGGAAACATATAAATTATAGAACCTGTGTCCTTCAGCCTATCATTAAATTTAAAAACATGACTGTACCTGTGCTTATGTAGTCTTGTAGCAAAATTAGGCACTTGTTGCTTTATTGAGTATCCAATTAATGTAACTTTAACAATTATAGATTGCATTTTTCCGCAGAATTGATTGATGAACAATGGTGATTCATTTAAGCAGAAACACATCTTCCCCTCCCCACTTTTTATTTCTAACTAAAGTTTTGTGTTCTTATAGCTGCTATTGAAAAAGATTTATGGGCTTCTGGAACTGTGAATGACGAGTATCTGAAAGCCTTAAATTCTCTATTTAGCAACTTCCCAAGACTTAGAGCAACTGAACCAGCGACACTTAGCATTCCCCATCTGGTTACAGCCTTAAAGACAGGTTCAGAAGCTTGTCAAGAAGCAGCATTGGATGCACTTTTCCTGCTCAGACAAGCTTGGTCAGCATGCCCAGCTGAAGTTTCTAGAGCTCAGTCAATTGCAGCTGCAGATGCTATTCCATTGCTGCAGTACTTAATCCAGTCTGGGCCCCCTCGGTTTCAGGAGAAAGCAGAATTTTTATTGCAGTGTTTGCCAGGGACATTGGTAGTGATCATCAAACGTGGTAACAACATGAAGCAATCTGTTGGAAACCCAAGTGTTTACTGCAAGCTTACACTTGGCAACACTCCCCCAAGGCAAACCCAGGTCATTTTTTTAAATTTATGATTTCTTATTTTCCTATTAACTTTTAATCTTTTGTATGTTGTTATTAGGGGGGAAGAGGGGGCTACTTGGTTTTGTCTGTGTATGCATGAGGATCCAGTGAGATTGGGTGTACTCCAAGCCAGTCATCTACAAATTTAAACCTTGAATCACTTAATATTACCGCCTTTTCTAACTGCAAATCATGCCTATACCAGAAACACTCAATTAGGATTTACATTTTTTGAGCTGTGTTTCCTAGAAGAACAGCTGTGGATATCATCTACCTATTCTGCTGAAGTTTTGCTACATATTGTATTGGCAGAATAATTGATTCACCACCAAAACAATTTTTTTCTGGCCCTTTTTGCATGCCCCTTTTTGTCCAAAAAAAAAAAAATCTGCCGTGTTAGCATAGGTTTTTCTTAATTGTTGGTTTTGCAATTTTACTGGTCCCTTGATTTTGGGCATCCTATCTAATGCCACTTCCAAGTTGTAAACTATTTTGACCTTCTTGAGTTTCAAGATGTACATGCAAGAGCTTAAGCTTGTTGAAAATCATAAAGGCAAAGAGCATTGTGGTTTTGGCTGAATGTTTATAAAAACTGTGGATTTTTTATTATGACGTCATAGCGTATTATGTATGCTCTTTTTTCATGAAAAGTGAATATACTGTATTACTAATATCCTTGATAATGGGGTGACAGGTGGTTTCAACTGGCCCTAATCCGGAGTGGGATGAGAGCTTTTCATGGACCTTTGAGAGTCCTCCCAAAGGCCAGAAGCTTCATATCTCCTGCAAAAATAAGAGCAAAGTGGGAAAGGTAAATGTACAAAAACATGTAGTAAACGCAGCAGTGTATTCATCTTCAAATATTTTGTTTCTAGGTGTCATTATTAAATGGATTTCATAACTTTTAACATAGTTAACATTTTTAATTAAATTCCTTTTATCATGGTTCCTTAACCAGTGTCTTTGTTGACAGAGTAAATTTGGAAAAGTGACAATCCAGATTGATCGAGTGGTAATGCTTGGATCAGTAGCAGGAGAGTACGCTTTGTTGCCTCAAAGTAAAAGTGGACCGCCACGGAATCTAGAAATAGAATTTCAGTGGTCTAACAAGTGATACCATCCAGCTTTCAAATTGCATAGTTAAAACAGACTCTTTTGTCATAATATTCTTTTGTAACTTGATCTTTCATTCCTAGGATAAAACACTAGGGGCACAAAGATCAGGCCAGCTTCGCTTTTCTTGTATGATTCTTTGAGTGTTGTCAATTTAAAGTTATAGCGAGTCTGTTTTATCATCATTTTTTGTACTGGTGCTTGTATTGTAATAAGTACAACATAGTATAGTTATTTGACAGTAAATTGAATGTAAAATATGAATGACAAAAATTGTTGTACTTGGAGTGTGGATCTGCTTGTTACTCCTCCGTAATGAAGGAGTTCGGAGTCTCTTCATTCTCTGATTGGATCTAATAGAAGAGAAAATTTTATGGGGTGTGTGGAATCCTCATACACATGGGTGTCACACACCTCATCAGTGTTTCTCTTACCAACTGAACCGCTCTAGTAATGGAGACTCTAGCACTGAAGTGGAACTTTACACGTAATGCAGCTTGTGCTTACCTTCACATTTGTGACTGCTTCTTGTTTTGGTTTTACTTTTTGTTTTACACATGTACATGTAAGCATGTTCAGTATTCAGTGAGGTAAAAAATAGTTAATCTTGAGTAGACAATTATAAATGAATGATTTTATTTTTGTTGTGCGCTGAAAATTTATTCTTTTTAACATGTATTTGTATAGTATACAGTATTTTGATTGTGTGACTGAAGTTAACTTTGATTTAACATCAGAATTCGTATTCTATGACAATCAGGTGGGTGTAGATTGATTTCCAGAGTGGTTTATCTTTTTTTTCCTCTTGTGTTTTGTCATAAGCTAAAAAGCTTTTGTCGGTTTCCTGTCATGACGTTTTGAGCAGAAACTAGTTGACAATATTTGAAGCTATGTACTTGAGACTGATGCAAAAGTGACAATAACCGATTTGATCGTTGCGCCATAGTGAGAAGAATTGTCACAATAATATAAACATTAATATGAAATGATATTTTATTGATGACAAGTTACTATATTGTAAGACAAAGTTTGAAAACTTTACATATTGTCATGTTGTGGTTTTTAAGAAAAGCATGAAATGTGACAAACTGAGTAGTGCATTATGGTGTTTGCATAGCAAGGAAAACCATATTTGAGTGAGACTATATATATGTCATGTGGACCAATGGCAAATCCATGAATATTGCATTGCGTTATACCCTCACCTAATTCTGTTTAATATTGCGTGCCAGCTGAAGTTTATGTCTATTTTATTTTGTTTCTTCAATAACAAAATGATTCATCCAACAACTGGTTCTCAAGATTTAAGAGAAAGGAAAATCCACTGAACCAACTTGAATTCCTTGCGCAATATGATGACGACGACTTGAGATTGTTTGAGGTCACATTTACACATGTGTAGATTGTGATGTTGACTTCTGTTATTCCATTTTTCACGTAAGTTATAAGTCTAATTCACTATAGGGATTTTCATATGTTAAAATAAATTATGACAAATATTATTAAATATAACTATCCATGTTAAACGGTTGTATATAAAAAATACTTTACATTGTTATAGTATGGAAGTTCTTGAATTTTAACCAGACCATTCACTGTAAGTAATAAATTCAATTGTTGTTAGTATCTCCAGTAGTTAATGGTGAGTGGCATGCTGTTGTAATCTTGTGTCCTCTAAATAACAAATTTTATTAAAAAAAGTGAAAAGAAAAGAAAAGAAAAGTAAAAAGTATAATGATTTTTTAAAATTGTTTGAATGAAGGAGGAAAAAAAAGATAATAATTTATTAAAAGCATGGTTATGGTATGATAATATAGGCTAATCCGACCTGTTTTATTTTATCTTAACATACAAAATAACAATGTTATTGTTATATTTCAATAGCAGAATTTTTTTTTGCGGGTGGGTTACGCAGGCTAACCCGACCCATCCTATTATTGATCTGCACAGGTTGAGTTATGCGGAATAGGCTTAAGAGAGTAACGAGTTAAAATATTCAATCTACCTCATCTTTTCTCTAATAAGTTGGTAGATCGACTTGCATGACTCGACCCGTATTATCATCTCTAGATTATCATTAACTAATTCTAAAAAAAAAATTGAATGATTCCCTAATTGATGAAGGATTTCAAGACACTCTTTTACGTTAAGGATTACACATCTCAAAAAACGAGATTCAATATTTATAATTGATTCGACAACAACTCGACATGATCGAACAAATATTACTAAGATTTCATATTAGAAAAATGAAATTTATGTTCACTTATATACACTTTTGTATTTCACTTTAACAACTAGCAAAAATAAAATGTAGTTTACTGAAAAAAAAAACGCACACATTTCAATACTTTTTCCTAATTTAAATTTCAAGGTTTGAAAGAAAATACTAAAAACGTAATTTTTTCTAAACAATTTATCGTTACGGGGAGAGATACAATAGAAAGATTGATGCAGGCTTTAGCTGCACCTTTCATCCCCATTTCCTAAAGTGGTTTCTTTTTCTTCTAATAGGAATACAGAATCCAAAAAGGAAAAAAAGGAAAACACAGAAAGCTTGATGCAGCTTTCATGTTACTTCTCTTTTCCTTCAAACATGAGCATCAAAATGCATGTCATGAGAGGACACACAATTTTTCTTAACCTAAAGAAGAATATAAGTATTGAAAATAACTTAAAAGATCTGATTTTATTAACTTTAAATGAGTAATAATCATTATAGTTAATGATGTAACATTTCTGGTTTTGACAAGTTTTCGTGTGCAGTGGATAGTCACTTTATAGTTGAATGATATTTAAGATAAGTACTACTATAGTTTTAATTATGTAATTCTAATAATTTTAAGATAAGTTGAGTCTGACTTTGGTTTTTGCTTGATGATATTAAATTGAATGGTTCATTCCCACCTAAAAGTTGCTCATGAGGGACCATCTACGTTTGTTACTATGATTTCAAAATCATATACTAAATGCTTTAACGTATGCATGATCACTGTTACGTGGCCATTTTTTTATTTCCGTCACTAAAAGCTTGCACTGATATTCTGATGTTATTGTGATGCATGTTTCTCTTTCTGACCTACTTGCTATACCACATTGCTTCAGTTTTTATTTCTTTCTCTGCCTTTTCTCTTTGCATCCTACTTTTCCCAAAAGTGGAAGCTTTCTGTGCAGTGTTGCTTTGAAGAGAAAAACGCTTTCATGCAGTTTGGTTTAATTATTTGATTAATTGCTCCATTTGGGCACTTTAAAAAAATCAGCAATATCATGCTATTTCATTGAACAGATATTGTCTACCACCCTAAGAAAAGAAAAGGAAAAGATTATGAATGTTGGTTAATTTAATTTTTGACATTTTATTAGAATGTTGTTTTGGTTTCTTATAACTTATTAAAATATTGTTATACCTTTAGCGACTAAAGTAGTTTATTGTTTAGTAATTTCAAAGATTACACCAACACTTCTGTGATTTTTAAAGATTAAATTGACCCGTGTTCTTGATTTTTAAAAAATAATTTGATCAATTATTAAAAAAAGAAATAAAAACAACCTCAGGTGTATAATTCTTTGCCGTCCATTAATTATGGGTGTATGAATAATATAACAAGAAATATGAATTTTATCAAATAATAAAATGATCACTTTTTATTTTGTTTTTCAGCATGAAGAAACTCCCCAGTAATTACCTTGCATACCATAATTATGAAAGTTTTATCATACATAAGAAGAAATCTTATTGATATAAGTGCATAATTTATCCATTAATTTGGATACATTTCTTTAAAACACTTTGAAGAGATAAAAAAAACAATAATAAAATAAAATGAATTTCTTCAAAAAAAATTAATTTATGTTTAAGCTAATTTGTAATTGCATGATTTTTTAAAATTGTATATAAATTAAATTTTTTTAAAAAAAAATGTTTCTTTGTTAGGAAGGTTTATGAATAAATTTATTCAAAAGGTACTATTAACCATTTAGATTGGAGAAAGAACAATAGGGATGGCCATGATCTACTTACCAATGCACTATGCTCCAAATTTTGCTTAAAACGAAACTAGAATTAACACTAACCGTTAATTAGATAGCATTTAATTAGTATTAACTCCAAAAGAGGTGAAATTGATGAGTTTGTCCATTTGTAGCCACTAGTGGAGGCAACAAATTCATTAGTGTTGAAGAAATTGTTATTTTAGGTATATTGATCCATCAAATAATATATGCATGGGAATGTATGATCAAATAGAAAGGGATGCTCATGGGGTTGGTCAAAAGAATGGGACTTTGTTAAATCACATGCATTCATTCAAATCGACATCTATATATAGGGGTCATCATATAGCTGTAAGAGGACAAAACCAAACAGAGAAAACGACATGCATACACACAAGTAATTAATATATATATTATCTGTTCCAAAGTTTCAAGAGACGGGCATCAGAACTTGCTATGAGTTCAACGACATGAATAAATAAAAAAAGGGTCTATCCATGAACCAATTATTGGAAGCCAAAAGAAAAATGAATAAAAGGGTTCAGTTTCTAATGATGTAATTAAGTGCAAACAAACTAATTAACAGTTCTTATAATTTAAGAATTTTTAATTTTTTTTCAATACTAAAATTTGATTTAATGTTCTTAACTGGACTATGATAGGTCTAATGATATATCGTATTTTTTAATTTTATCTCTTTTTTATTTGTTTATTGTTTTCTATACAAAGACAAAAGTTTTATTTTATTTTTACAAAAATTCTATAGTTGACAGTGAACTCACCCTTCTTCAATATAAAAAAAAGTTAAATTGTTATTTTAAAAACCTACTTCATAATAAGTCCAATGCTCCTTTTCCAAAAGCTAGTTTCACCAACCATTAGCCTTATGTAAAAGATAAATTATATTTTAATAAAGTGATGCGCTTATTCAAAAAAAAAAAAAGTTTGTATAAATTGTGCTATCTTGCATGCAGACAAGAAATCTCTACCTCGTAACAGGACACATATATATAAAACTAGATGTAACTTTACAAATTTTGATTTTATAAGGTTAAATTATTATATAAAATATGATTTTTATTTTATAAGTTAATTTTGTGATATTAAATTAAATAAAATTTATTATAAATATGAGAATTTTTTTTGCTCAGAATGAAGAAACTTAAGAAGCTTCCACCACAATATAGGTGCTGAGATTGTTGTATTAAACTAATTAAAACTGGTTTTGGAATTGGTCTTAAATTCTGCACCAACTCCTCCGAACAGCTGTGTGAAATGTTCCCAACCAAACGCGTCAGTGGCTTCTGTCATTTGACCACTTTGTTACATAAACTAATTTAAAACTCCATTTAGCTCTAACAAAGTAATCATAAAATTAATAACTCTTGTCCTCATTGGTAGTTATACTAATTAAATCATAAGATAGCATCAATCTATTGGCATTCAATGCATGATCATTTCTTCAGCCATAGAATTCACCAGAAGAACGCAAGTGTGGTCTCTGTTTGCATCAAGAGTCTAAAAACATGATTCCATAAACTTTTCTTTTATAACAAATTATTGGAGATTTAATTTTATACTTTATTTATTTTCAACTATAAATGCTATTTTATTTTATAAAACGAAAAGAAAGAGTTGAGTTTATTTTCTTATAAGGCTTTTAAGAAGGGCAAGGCCATGGAAGGTTCAGTTTACTTTTGTCACAGAATATTTTTCTTTAAAAAAGGGCACTGTGACTTGTTTTTATCAGCCAATAAAATTATTTATTAAATATAAGAAAGAGGATAAGAGTACAAGGAATCCACCTTAACAAAAGCTGTTTTTGCAGTCACCAACCCACAAAACTCATTCTAACTACATATATCCTCTAGTTCAGTCCCAAAAACATCAAAGTTCTTTTAATTTTTTCATAATTTTTTTTATCAATCAGAACAATAATCGATAATTGTTTCATTTAATTCACTATTGATCTGCAAATTGAATGCAAGAACTTTAGTGGTACAATTACCGTAATGAAACGTGATATATAGCCTAAAACTCGATTTCATGAGATTTATTTATTGCAGAATTTCTTAAGAATTTAATTACCATAATTAATAAGATGTCACCACATGAAAATTTTATTAACTTTTATTCAAAAATCAGACTTCAAAGAAAATATATAAAAATTAAATTTACAATTGTCTTAAATATTCAGGAGACTCATAGTGATCCTAGTCTTCTATCCAACTGGAACAGTTGGTCTTATGTGGATGATACATATAATCATAAAAAAATTATTAAAATATATTTTATAATTGATGACAATTGATTAGTGAAGATAATTTTTTATTTGAAGCTCTATCTATGAATATTTCACTACCATATTTACATTATTTATAAATATTCACAGAACTCCGTTTATACTCTTACTTGATATGCTCTTCGTATATAAAGATATAAAATATATATCTAATACGATTATATTTTTGGTTTATATTGTTATAAATTAATGAATATAAAGCTTTTGCATGTAATGACATAGACATGTAATATATTTAAATTTAAACTTACACGTACCTAACCACCCATTTAGCAATAATTGAGTGTTTCTTTTCCTCAATGTTCCCTTGTCTTACATATCATTTCTCCTTCAAGATTTTTTGATGTTACAAAATAAGAGAAACCATTTCATAAAGTGAATTAATAAACCAACAATGTTGGTACATAATTAGTAAATAGTTTAGTGTCCTAATCATATCAATTAAAAATGTATCCTTAACTTTATTTCAGTCATATATCGTTAAAAAATTAGTCTCTCAGTGTCAAAAGGAATATCTTGTTAACCACAAGAAAATTAATAAAAGAAATACATTTTTTGCTATTATTATTGATTAAAAATAAAAGTAAAAATAAAAAGACTCATTATATATGATCTAAAATAAAGCAACAAAAATTATAATCTTTAATAAATTTGATTTCATACTGTTAGAGAATATGGTAATAGCATTTGCAAGGGAAAATCTGGGGGTAGGAAAAAGGTTATTGTTTTGTGGTGTTATTGGGGACCACGAACTTTCCTCTGTTTGAATCTGATTAACGTCTCTCTATAAGTAGGCTCTGCCTCTGTGACTCTCCCTCTGCAACTCAGAGATCTCAAACGTAGTATACAAGTTCTTCACAGCTCATAGCAGAAACCAGTGTTATTTTTTATTATATTTCAAGGTAAGGAAGGAAAGAATCCGTTTTTTAAGAAAGAAAGTTCCTTGCATCTTCTTTTGTTTCAGAGCTGGCTTCCCTTTCTTTTCAACATCAATCAATATAAAAAGTTCTGTTAAAACTGTGTTACCATACACAGACTGGAAGAGAAAAGAAAGAGTCTGGTATAAGATAATTAAAGTGACAGAAACATAGAAAAAAAAAAAGTAATGTCGTAAAAAAATGTATGGAGTTGTAGTGGTGTGTGCTATATATATATGTGTGTGTGTATGCTCCCCAGTTTCACATTCATGATCTCATCAAACACCTCTTTACTACACTCAACTTAATCTTGCTGCTATATACACATTCATTTGGCAAGTCTTCACCTTTTGTCTGAACACAGAAATGGGAGTTGGAGGAACACTGGAGTACTTGTCTGATCTGATGGGTAGCGGCTACCACCACAAGAAGAAAAAGAAGAAGCAGTTTCAGACGGTGGAGCTAAAGGTGAGAATGGATTGTGATGGCTGTGAGCTTAAGGTCAAGAACGCTCTCTCTTCATTAAGTGGTGAGTTTTACAAATTGTTGTGATCGTCATGTATAGTGTTAGTTATTATCCAACATGAAGATAATTGAATGAAATGGTGAGTGCAGGAGTAAAATCTGTGGAGATAAACCGAAAACAGCAGAAAGTGACAGTAACTGGGTACGTTGAACCGAACAAGGTGCTGAAGAAGGCGAAGTCAACGGGGAAGAAGGCTGAGATTTGGCCGTATGTGCCGTACAACTTGGTGGCACATCCATACGCAGTGGCGGCTTATGATAAGAAGGCTCCTCCTGGTTATGTGAGGAGAGTGGAGGTCCCTGCCAACACTGGAACAATCACAAGATATGAAGACCCTTACGTCACCATGTTCAGTGATGAGAACCCAAATGCCTGCTCTATCATGTAGACAAAATATATGGCTTTTGGCACAGCATTGTAAATTTTCAAATTTTAATGCAGTGTTTTTGTCTTTTACTCATGTTCTTGCTTTCCTGGACTGTTGACTTCTTTTTTGGTTATTACATAAAAAGATGAGAACAACGTTGCTGTGATCATTGTTTTCCTATGCGTTACAGATTGTAACACTGTACTTCTTTGCCTGTAGCATTGCAGTAATTGGTTTGGGTGGGCCTTGACCTTGACCTTCTTGACCTTCAGACATGATATCATTTTTGTTGTGATCCTTTTTCTCCTTCTCCCATAAATGAAACTGGATTGAGAGTGAAAACATGGTGAATAATAAAAACAATGCCTGCTTGTAATTTAAGTTTTACATTTTTCTTTTTGGGTGCTCGGGGATAAAGAGAAAAGTAGCAAATACGGATCAAAAAACAAAGTAATGATATAAATTCTTATCTCGCTCCCTCTCTCACTTATAGATGCAATTATCTAAACATGCCTGAGATATATTTTTAAATCTTAATGGTATTTATTTGTAGTTTAATTTTGATTAAGTGTTTCTTAAAGTTTATTTTCAATTTGTAGTATATCTTGCATTTAGTTTTGTCTAGTTTTTTAAAAACGTTCGTTGAAGGATCAAATTTAAAAGAAATTAGGAGTTTTCGTAAAGGTTAAAATGAAAAGAGAGGAAATTTTTGTTTAGACTCACACTATCTCAAATTTGTTTAGTAGAATAATTTTCTTTCTTGAAAAGAAAACATAAATATTTTGTGAGTGCTTAAAGCTTTACACTTTTAGGTAGTTTAAGTGGGATTTAGAGTAAAATATGAAACATGTGAATGTTTAAATTATTTATTTTTAAATAGCTTAAGCAAGACACTAAAAGAAAGGTTAAAGTACTCTATGTGTTTAATTAACTTATTTTTGGGTCTTTTAACTTTGCACTTTAAAAACAAATGAAAGATTATATGTATTTTTAAATAGTTTATTTTTAGACAACTTAAGTATATATATTTATAAAAAGGTTTTATGAACTATAACAATGACACTAGGGAAACAAAGGAAAAGAAAAAAAATAAGAACAAAGATTTGATCATTTGTTCTTAAAACAATAAGATAATCATAGACTTGCAAGTTCCTAACAAATTAAACTTATTTTCTATATTATTCCTTCTTTCTTAGATATAAAATTTAGAAATGATGAACTGGAGATTTTAAATTATCAAAAAAGGAAATCAAAGCATCTCATGAACTCTTTCATGTCTCCATAGCCCAATTAATATAAGAAAAGAATAAAGATTTAAAAACAACATATTATTGAAGATAGTAAATTTTTGTTGGTTGAACATTCTTTACTTTCTATACATAAAGAATCACGTGACCTAGTATATTTTTAAATAATTACTATGGAGATTCATATAAATACACATGCATATATCATCATTATATACATTTTTCAAAAACAAATAAGAGTAAAGGACAAATTCAAGTTTTAGACTTAGATGTTTGAAACTCAAACATACATTCCATACATAAACAATTATAAATAGTTAAAATTGACTATGACTTTTATTCTTGAGGTTGGTTAAATGTTCACCATACTTGCTTTATTCTTTTATAGGTATGTAAATTTGCTGTTAAATTATCTTCAAGAGGGAGAGAATGAAAAAGACCATAAGAACACATCAAGTATCATGGAATACAAGAAGCAAAAAAATAACAAGATTAGGAAAGATTAAAGAAGAAATTAGGAAGCAAATTAATTTTATAAAGCTTTTAGAAGTTTCTAGAATGTTCTAAAAGTTTCTAAAAATTTAGAAGGGGTGAATGGAAGTAGAAAGATATTCACTTTTTTTCAAGAGACCACAAAGAAGGAAGGGAAGAAGATAGAAAAATGTGCAAGAAACTTGAAAGTGTTTGAAGAAGATTTCATCCAAGGAGAATTTTAAAGAACTACAGAAGAATTTGAATGAAGATAATTTCGAATAAGAATTGAATATTCTTGTATCTCATCTCAAATGTCTTTTTAGAAGAAAATCATGAGAAGTTGGAATATTTTTTTCCTTGTAGAATAAAAACTTGTTATTTTGAAGTCATATAGAGCTCTAGAATGACATATTCCTTAATAGTTATTAATAGGTAAAATTTCTATGTCTTGGGAGATAATGTAATTGGATTTGCTCTCAACGAATTACACTTTTTTCATTATTCAGTTATAAATTATTATTTTTCTTCTCTTTTACGCTTAATTTTTGCTTTTGTCTATCCACCTAATTACATGATTTTTATTTACAGTTGTAATTGTGAAATTACATTGAATTGTGATATGGATAAAAAAAAAAACTAGATTTTAAATGCCTAGGGTCAGAGTGAAATAGGATTCGACATATAGTTAAAATACTTTTTCTTAAAACTGGTAACTTAATTGCACTAATTCATGGCTTTTATAACGAAATCAAGATACTTAAGTTATAGCACTTCAGAGATTAAGGTTTTTAAGATTAGAATAAAATTTTGTGGGTCGATGATAATAAGATCTTCATTAATTACATTTTAAGAAGTCTAATTGACCTTAACTCCAAAGATTTTACTCATCCAAGTTAAACTCATTTTATGGCGAAAATTCTTAAAGTCAAATATCTTACTATTTTTCATTTATTTTATATGCCATTGTCTTTGATAGTTGAATATTTTATCACTCAAATTCTCATATCTATACTTTAATTTCCCAAGCACAAATAAAACTTTTACTTATCACTTTATCACATATTTGGTATTTTTGTCAATACTCTTAACCAAGCAACGTAGAATATAGTTAGAAAGGACTCCAATTGTTTGCAATTCGAGGCATTGATTATTTTCGCTGTAGTATATACATTCACGGTAGCATTGCACTTTGGCTTTGCCGACCTCGAACGTTGCTAGCTGCCTAGTTACGAAACACTTGGCCCCTCTTATCACCAAAAAGGAAAATTTGACAGTCTGCATGGGAGCTATTTTTGAAAAAGCATACAAAATTTAAACCAATTCCAATACGCTTGGTTCCCAGAAGAAGCTGAAGCAAACAGGAACAATAATATTCAAGGAAGGCATATCCTTTTCTCTCAATCAACGTGAGGTAGGAATCAGCTTTATTTTTTCTGCTTTGGCTTTTTCTGTTTCCCTCTCCCTTTACCTGATCCTCACAAAGTGTAAAGGCCCATGCAACCTCGGGATAATATATAGGATTAAACATAATTATGCAGATGACTATACTCATTATTATTGTTATTATTATTATTATCATCACTACACCTAACGTCATCACGTTGTAAGAAAATATTTAGTGGTGCAAAAAACGGATACTGGTATAAACATTTGTTAAGGTTGAGGAATTCATATATGCTGTGAAATCTCAAAATTAGTCAGTCACACCAACTGGCTAGCACAAGAAGATCAGAGGGGTCTACCAAATTGGGTAGGTAAATTTCAGATTTAAAATTCTGTTCACAGTGAACTATTATCATTCAAACAGAAGCAAGAAAGTTTATCTGAGTCATGCTTATATAAAGCCATTCAGAGAGTTAGCTAGTATGCCTGAGCTTATTTGCCTCATAGGTTGAACCAAACACAAGCACAACTTGCATTTAAGAAAATTAAAATTTAGGATATCTTTAGTTATATTAACTCTCCAATTGCATTTCACTGCTTAAGCAATATATAGTCCTATGTCAGACGGGAAGATCAAAAGGGTAAAGCATGTCATGTAATTTTTTATCATTCAGAAAATTACACATACACTAAAGATAGACAAGTTGCTCGCATGTCCTGTTCAGAGATACACGTGAATTATCTAATAGATAACCCAGGAAGGACTGGTCATTACTCTCAAAAGGGATATCCAGGTCAATCACGTACCACTCCACTAACCAGGAACAGCAACTTGAGGTAGCTGGAATCAGGAAGGAGATTCTGCCAAACAAGTTGATCCACATTCTCCACTATTTCATTGCTCTAAAAACAATAAGAAATTAGGGTCTTCTTGACTGTTACTCAGAAGTACTGATAATGTGTGAATATTGGATATTTTGAGATAATTATAGATCTTGGGAAAAAATAGATTTCAATGCCATTTCTCTTTGATTTTTCCTTAATTTATCCTTAACCAATATATCATGAAAAGTAAAAAGGAGTAAAGCAACACAATTTTTTTTCTAAATTAAAGTTATCTTCTTCTTCGTGTAAAATGGGAATAAATAACTTAATCAATTTTTAGGCCAGAGAAGAAAAGAAAGCATACCAGTATATATCACCATTATCTCTTAGCATTAATAGCTTTAAGTAGAGTTTTTCTCATTATACTATAGGAAGATATATTAAATTTATTTACCGCAGGTCTGCTTCTACCTGCCATTTAAACAACATAATGTAAATTTCATAAAGAACCATGTGTTTCACACAAGAATCGAAATATTAAAAAGTCTATGTTTTTAACTATGATCACTTGTGTCATCAAATTTTAATGTTGCTTATTAGATATGATAATACCAACCGAATAAACTACTACAGCAGGAGATCAATGTTTTATCATGCAGGTGCTTATTAGATATAATCAATGCCAACCGATTGAACTACTAAAGCATGTAATCAATGTTTTATCATGCAGTTGCATACATACAAATGCAGAGAATCTTCTTGTCACACGGCCAAGAATCGAAGCTGTTGATTACTATTTTGATAATAAGGAAAGAAAACCAACAAGGTTTGGTGCCCGCTGCCAAGCATGCAGAAAGTAATCTGAACACAACAATAGTGTTTGGCTACCATTTCAGCAATGTATTTTAAGAACATAAAAATTCTAAGGAGATATGGAAACTCACCCAATCCATGTGTGGTTCATATGCATATATGTAGCTGATCAGTTTTGACTTCGTTCACTTTGATCTGTTCCCCGAATAAAGCTCAACAAAATTAACATCATACAGAAGAGTGGCATTGGCGGGTATGTTGCAGTCACCTATTTATTGAATCAGTGACAAACACGTAAAAATCTAACAAATTTAAATAATCAAGGCATCTTCTGATAATAAATCATACACTTAACATCTTCAGCTTTTCTAAAACACAAGTAATGAACTAAAAAATGCATGTTCCATGTAATAGTTAAAAAAAAATCCGAAACAAGTAGACAAGGATATTACTAAATGATATTTTACACAAACACACACACACACATATATATATAATTTTCCCTTCTCTATAGTGTTATTCTACTACTGTATTGGTGTTGCAGGTGCAGTGAAATTTTCCATATGCCATGAAACGTAACCTGAGAAGCACCCCGCAGGTTCAGGGCCATATGCTAATTGCGGAGGAATGTGCAGTTTGCGTTTCCCACCTGGGTTAAAATGGTAAATTAGCAAGTCTGTAAAGAGACTAGCAAGTGACACGTGTCATGATCTAGGAATTAAATTAATACCTATCCGCATTGGAGGTACTCCTTCACCTCCTAAAATTCCCTGATCCAGTCCCCTGATTACCTGGACACAATACACTCTCAGAAGTTACAACATAGCAAAAGCTGTTACAAAATACTTTAGGATAAAAAATAAACTGTATACCTTGCCAACACCAATGCGCATGGTGAGAGATCTACCACGTTTGTAGCTGCTATCAAACACTATCCCATCACCGAATCTCGCAGTATAGTGAACCTGTGTTGTGCATACCATTAATATTCATAATCAGAACAACACCCGATAACAAACTAAAATGTTTGCCTGCGTGCAGCAATTGAGTGAGTAACTAACATTGATAAGCTCACCGAGTGGAGCTTCCTCACCGAAGCCCTCAACAATATCACAGTAACCGAGGCCAGACTTCACAAACTTGTACTCACACAAAGGCTCTCCAACAGTAGCGTAGTATTCGATTCTTGTGGCGTCCGCGTCCAACGCCGTTAAACCCATCACCCAAGCCGTTACCAACCCAATACCCATTCCAACCAACGGATTCTTGTTATCACTGTGAACAGCACATGACACCTTAGTAGAAGCTTCGCAATTTTTACCATTTGGTTTCCAGAAACACGAAGGAGAGCAATAAGGAACGCGAACACCGGAACACAGTGAGAGTGCCATTTTCCTTTCTGTTTCACGTTATCTATATCTCTATTCAACTCTTTCTGTGCCTCACTCCTAATATTAACGGTTCCTATTCTTCATTTTTTGTTTAAAGAAAAAACTTAAATATCTTCCGTCTAAAGATATTATTAAAGAAAAACAAAACAAAATAAACTCTACATTTTATTTTTTTGGGCTACAAAAACTAACACCTATTGGGCCACCAGATAACCAAGGTCTGAACACAAATAATCAATAAAAGAATAAAAAGAAACTCAAGAACGTTCTCACCTCGAACAGCCACCTAACTAATAATTACGTTTCCCAATATACCCCTAACGAACTTCTCAATGCCGTTCACTCGCGCGCGCTTATATAACCACCTCACTCGCTTCATTTCCCGCTCGCAGTCACTCCCAACTCCAATCTTCGCTTCTTCAATACTCTCTCCGCCATGGAAACTTCCTTCTCCCTGCGATTCGCGCTTCTCTGCGCTGCGTCTTTCGCTGCCCTACTCTACGGCACCAAGGTCACCGCCACCATCGAAGGATTCGAAGCTCCCTTCCCGCCTTCCAATCCTCCACCAACTTCGAACAACATACAAGAACACTCGTTCTTCTCTCACACCGCGCTCCTCCCTCCGATCTTATCTCACCTCGGCTTCCACGAGCTGGCAACGGCAGCGCCGTCGCTCTCCGACACAGCAACCACCACTTCCTCAGGCTGGACCGGTCCTTCCACAATCTTCGCTCCCTCCGATGCCTCTCTCCGCACCTGCTTTTCTTGCTCCGTCCCGAACATCCTCCGCGAACACACCGTTCCCGGCCTCTTCACCATCGATTATCTCCGGAAACTTGCTTTCGGCACCAAGATTGAGACGCTGAGTCCAGGTCGGTGCATTACTGTTACATCCGAGACGCTTCATCGGAACACGAACACGAACATGAACAACACAATGGCCGCCGCAAAGGTCTGCCTCTAATTTAACTTGTAGATTAATTTCCCGTCTGAATCAGTTTTTTTTTTTCTGTTCAGTTTAATTTCTAAGATGTATTTGTTTCCTCTTTCACGAAGGTTTTCATCGGCGGTGTGGAGATCACGCAGCCGGATCTCTTCAACAACGGCATGGTCGTTGTTCACGGCCTTCAAGGTTTCATCTCTCCACTATCTCCTTTCTCTTGCGAGGTGGAGAGGATGACGTCGCTTTCATTTCCGTTCCATCCGGATCACCGTTCCGGTCACGGTCAGCATCATCTTCACTCTAACAACGCGGCTGCGCATCCTTCTATGATGCGCTTGATGCTCCGAGACGCCATGCTCAGGCTCCGCAACAACGGCTTCAGCATCCTCGCCCTGGCAATGAAGGTGAAGTACGCGGAGCTCGTGACGCTGAACAACATGACCATGTTCGCCGTCGACGACCTCTCCATCTTCTCCGGTTCGCACGCCTACATTAGTAACGTCAGGTTCCACATCGTGCCGAACCATTACCTGTCGATTGCTGATCTCGAGAAGCTTCCGGTCGGGACTGCTCTGCCGACGCTGGAACAAGGTCAGCAGCTGCTCATCACGACTTCCGGCGGAGGAGAGATGTCGGCACCGATGAGGATTAACTACGTGAGGGTTAAGGTTCCTGATTTGATCCGCAACGTGAAGATCGTGGTGCACAGTGTGTATTTGCCGTTTCCGCATATCAATCCTGTGGCTGCTGCTTATGATACTATCATAGGCGGTGAAGGAGCCTCAGAAGGAGAGGGTGATGTTCCAGATTCTGCCGACCAGATGCCGCAGGGAACTTGTTCCGTTCTTGATGGACGTGGAAGTTGCGTCACTGGTGTGCCTCCAATGCCTCAGGTCAATGCAATGGTGGAGATTGAAGACCACCATGGCCTGTGAATAATGCCATCCTCAATTCCAATTCCACGATGATCGATCTCTGTTGAAGTGAAACTTGTAGTTAGTTTACTCTGTTATGGATGTTAGTTCTCTTTAGCTTGCGTACTCCTGTGAAATTTGAGTGTTCCTGTAGTTTGAGCCTGAGCTGTGTGTACAGTCATAGTTAGTCAAGCTTGTTGACTTTGTTCTTCAATAAAAGCTTCACAGTTTGTTAAGTGTGTGTAGCATGCATACTTGGGAAATTTTGGTTTATAATACAAATATTGATATTTTAATCAGATTTGTTTACATCTTAATCTAAAATACTAATATATATTATTATAATACTAAAATAGGTTCTCAAGTTATTAAACCGCATTTTCCATTTTTTTAGGGAAGTGATCCTTTCACACTCACTCATAAAAAAAACAGGATTAAAATCACTTTTATTATATGTTTCCTTTTCTGTCTTTACCCACGAAAAAGTATTGAAAGGATAGAAACAAATAATAGAAACGTAAAATGGAGGCACCTGATTTTAATCTTTAAAAGGACTAACTTGACAATTATTAATATGTTAATATATTGATTATATTTTTTATTTTTTAAATTATACTAATACATGTTATTATATTATTAAAGTGAGTTGCACATGCTTGTTTTATTTTTTAAATAAGTCAAATTGTTATTTTTCTCTTTTTGTATGGGTAATTCTCCTCTCGGAACTGTTCCTATAACTTCTTCCTTGCAGTTGTTCTTTTAATTTAGGCATTTTCACCTTACTACTTTCACATCCATATCATCGTATTTTATTCTAAAATTATTTTTTTTATTTCTTATTCTCGTTGAATATAATAGTTTAAAATTACAAAAGTTAGATAATTATTTAAAAAAAGTGATAGTCAACAAATCAATTTTCATTTGACCATGTCATATATCCTAAAAATATTCTGATTAAATGAATATATTCAGTGATCAAATTGAAAAAAAAAATAACTTAAAAAAATTGACATAATTTAGAACACAAAATCCGGTACTCATTAAAAAAATATTTCTTTTTTACAATAATAGTATACTATAAGGTGCCTTTGACGATTCATTTGGTACAATTCTATTTAGCACATTCAAATTTTTTATTTTATTTACTCAGATGTTATGTATCAGCTATTAGTAATAAATCAGTTAATAATCATTTAAAAATAACATGCAGTAATTCAGATTATATTTCACTATCTTTAATATATTTTTGGATTACAATATCATAAGATCTACTAACTAAAAGATAAAGTCATAACACTCTATCAAACAAACCTTCAATAATCATTTAAACTTATTTTTTCAAATATATATAATTATTCTTTTAGGCAAAAGAATTTTAAGAAGAAAGTTATTTTCGAATAGAGTATTATATATGTGTCCTTAAAATGATAGTATCATAGTCTAAGACGCTAAGTTTTGAGTTAGATTTATGGATGAAATTCTACTAAATATGATATATATCTCAACCACTGTTTTAGGATTATTCAATACTTAATCTTATAATTCTCATATTTATCGAACGCGAAATGCCTAATGTATGAAAATGTTTAATGATATATAATATTTTTTGTAGGCAATTCCTTAAAGCACTAACTTTTTTTTTTTCGTAAAATAAACTTAAAGTCCTATGAATAAAGATAAAGGTTGATTAATAAAAAATTATAATTATATAATACTAAAGGGTTTGTTTGAAATAAAAAGAGGTGAAAAAAAAAAAAAAAAAAAACAAAAAAAAAAAAAAAAAGAACTGAGAGGAATGTAAACCTATTTTGGGCTAGAAAAACTTTTTCTTTTTTCTTCGTGTTGCAGGATTGAACTTGGAAACTTTAAGTATAATAACATGATAACCACCACTATACCATCACCAGGTTATACAATTTACGTTATAAAATTTTTTTTAAATTCATTGTAGGTTGTATAATCCTTGTAGGTTATACAACCCGTAATGTATTTAAAAGAAATTATATTGTAGATTGTATAACCCGCAATATATTAAAAAAAAATTTGTATTAGGATTTATACAAACTACAAAATAAATAAAAAAATAATCGTACTTACCATTAATAAAAGTTATTTTCATTTTTTTTCAAGATTAAAATGAAAATATGATAAAATTATGAAAGTGCAGGAAATCACTATCGAGGTGCAGGAAGAATCAGTCTTCCATAACGTACTTAAACCCAAATGTTTGATTCACAATCATCTCAAGAATGCTGCTTCCTGCACCCCCATAATTTATTCTCACAGCGCCATATATCTCCCATCCTCAAGTGAGAATGAGAACTTCAATTTAGCAATGTCAATAGTTTATAAAAGATTACTTGAAGGCCTTATTATTATTTTACTCGTTTTTGTGGTTTGGGGAAGTTTAATTCGGGGTTCCATATAAGGTCTTAGTTTACTCATTTATCTTAAGACCGAACTTAATTAAGACTGGCTCCTTTATGCAAGCCAGTCTAATCATAGTTTAAATTTAATTTGTTAAAAATATCAAGACTAGTTTAATTTATTTATAATATAAATACAGTTTTTAAATTTGACATTATTATTTTTCTTCTAATTTTAACTTAAAAAACACTAGATATTAAATAGAGTTTTTTATGAATATTATTAGCAGAAAAATAGAAACACTTAATTAGCAGTAGAAGAATACACTTTTTTCCAAATGTATACTTTAACATTGCTATTTTAAAACAAGAGTTTGACTTATTTTAAAATTACTCTAATCTCAAATTTGACCAAACAATAGCTTGAATGATTCGTAAGAGTAACGAATAAGTTGAGTAAAAAATTACGATAGCTTTATGCTTTCTAATTTGATGATTTATGACACAAACTGAATTAAGTTGAAATTATTTTTAAACTCAATTGATAATTACTTTTTAAACTTTATTTAATAATAAAATGAGTTAAATTAAGTTTGATATTGAGTTGTAGTTAAACAAAATGCAACTATGGAAATTTTACCCATCTGATTTATAAACTTACTCAAACTAAATAATTTTATTTTTCATTTACATAAAAAATGATTAATCAATTTTTTAAAATATTAAAATTTAGTTTTATATTTGTGAAGTACTTAACGATTTTTTTTAAATGTGATTTAAAAAAGAGAGCGTCATCGTGTTTTTATATTATATTAAGAAATCACAATGTGCTATTGAAAAATGATGATAATACACATTGAAAATGATATGTAGAAGATAAGCTCAAATGAAAATAACTCCACGGTAGAATCCACATTTTGAATATATTGTTTTTCTTCAACGTGTTGAGCAACAGCTTGTGTTGGTTGCTTAGTAGTTTCCTTTGCGATTAACTAATGAGTTTATATATGGTTTTGACTTAGCTATAGCCCATGCCAATTACAAAAATACAAGTTGTAAATTATCATGAATTAACGTTAAACAATCATATTTACGTTAATATGGCCTGCAATTTCGAGGGAATTACAGAGAGTCTTTATCCATGATTGAATACATAAATTTTTTTTTTCTAACTTTTGTTTAGTTATACAGAAAAACAAATATGAACGCGAGAGAGATAAAAACGAAAGTTAAGAAAATAAGAATATCAATTCCCACCTATTCAAGAAAACAATAACATAACCTAAAGTCATTCTGATAACATCGATTAAAAGAATATTATATAATTTTGGTACAACCCCTTTTTCTTTTTTTTTACAAAAAATATTATATCTTCAATCTTTCTTTCTTCTTTATCTCAACTCCAGCGTTTCATTGATGCGATTTAGCTTGTAAAGAAAACTTCATGAATCATCAAATTAAATTCTTAAAACGCACTAATCTTGAATTAGTATTAATTTTTGCTATATCCTTATCTTTAGAAGTATTAAAAAATAGATTAGGACGCGCTCAAAAGAAATTACAATGCATGCTACTTTTATATATAAACTATTAAAATTGGCCTTTCAGAGATGAGCGCGCTTTCGACATAACAGTACGTCTTATGATTAACTCAACACGTCTTTTAGAGTTTAGTTTAATGTAGTTGTAATAATATTATTAGTTTCTAAGATAAATTATTTGCAGATTGACTAGAGATTAGGGTCTTGAAAGAGTTAAGATAATCATCAAAGGTCGGGCTTGGAATTAATCAACATGAAAACAACCAAAAAAAGAACAACCTTTAAAATGAGAATTTCACTTCTTTAAGATACCATTTCTATGCTAAGTTTTAAACCATTCTTTGAGTATGTATATTTTTTAAAATAAAAAGTTCAATATATTACTAGCAAAAATGAGCACCAGAAAAACCTTTAATTTACAAAGACTATTAAAGTCACTCTTACGTTATTGGAGCTATTAAAGTTATTTATCCTTTCATTCATAATATAATTCATGAGAAAAAGTCTAACCAAACTAAAAAAATATATATATTAAAACGAGAACCTTCTTTCTAATCAAATGACGCAAATTCTATTTGATATTTAAATGATAAAAAGTTAAATTAGGAGATTTTGTTGAACTTTTCGACCTTTAATGATTCATTCACTGGTTGATTTTTCTAATAAAATAATTAGTGAGTATTTCAATCTTTAATATTGTAAACTAAAATTTTATAATTTTTAGAAATAGAATATATTTATTATTGCTAAACATTTTAAGTAATAGTTATCATCATTTGAGTATTATAGTGAGTCTCTTAATGAAAGTTTCATCTGAAAAGTGACAATTTTTGTCAAACGCAGTTGCTGATAGGTTTTTGCTTATGCTAATATGATATATAGTTTTGAGTATTACAGTCTTTCACTAAAAACTCTATCTAACCATCTATTGCAAGAAAAAAAAATGGTCTTAATAATTAATACACATGTAAAAAAGAAATACATGACATGATAATTCTTTTGACAGATTAAGAAAAGAATGGAATGAAAGAAAAGTGCATGATAATTATGGCCTATGAAAACCTTTGGTTTGACCACAACCCATGATGGATGAAGGTAGCTTCCCAACTCTTTCTATTCCTTCTTCGAAAACCACTCCCATGCCCATGTAGAAGTGAGACTCTATATGGCAATGGAAAGCCCACACGCCAGGGTTATCCGACCTAAACCTCAGCGCTGTCCAACCAAAGGGGTGCACCGGAACCGTGTTCTTCATAATGGGGTTCTCCAAATTATACTTTTTTGGATCATTCTTCACGTCAAACTTTCCTTTTCCATACCCCAGAACCCAAAAATCGTGCCCGTGAAGGTGCCACGGATGCGTCTCGCTGTTGTTTTTGTTCATGGTGTTGGCATTTTGAAGTATAATATCCACCGTTGTGTTGAACTTCAGCCTATAAATGCCGTTGCTAGTAGTGGCATTCGCGTTTGGAGCCACACTGAAAATGTCGTAGTTGGCAAATTCACTGCCGTCAGGGGGAGCAGTGGGGTCAAATGCGTTGGCTATGTTCTCTTTGAGGGCAATGAGATAAGGGGTGTGAGGGAGTGTGAAAGAGACATTGTTCACAGACCAGTGTCTGTACCCGCTTATGTTGTTCTGCGTGTTGAGGAGCACTATGACTCTGTCCGAGGTTGTCGGGGGCTTGTGAATGTACCCTTGGCGTGCCTTTATGGCGAGGCTTTGTGCCAGCCTTGGCTCGACGTCGTCCCATGCAGGAGGGGAAGGTGGAACCGTTGGAGGGGACCGTTTTGGGTGGTTGGGGTAGTAGTTGAAAATGGCCAACCCTGGTGGGGTGGTTCTGTTTCTGCTTACCACGTTTGAGGTGATCCAATAGTTCCTTGATGGGTCTTGATCTGCTTTCACCAGAACTGAGTAGGTCTCACCAGAGTATATGAAGAGGTTTTTCACCACAAATGGTTCAACATAGTGACCATCTGCTTCAACCACTGTCATATTATGGCCCTGCATTGACAGATCACAAGTTATTATCAAGTGCCAAAAGAATATATAACATGACATGACACTAATTCTATACTATTTGGAGTTCATAAAAATCAACGGAAGAAGATTATAACTTCAATTTAAGCTAGTAGTATGAAAGTTTATTTATATACAAAACCTTTGATTACCTCTATTTGGAAACTAAGAGCGGATAAAGCAGTCAAGCTGCCAATTCTGAGTCGGTATGTTTTCCCTGGGATCACAGTCTGTATAAAGGGAGAACATTTTGACATGTCACAAACAGCAGTGCTCAAGCTTGGAGAATTGGAGCAGTTGAATCTTCCTTTTCCATGAATCAGAAGTGACTGGGGAAAACAAATATATACAAAGAATAAGGACAAAACCAACAGTTACACATTGAAGAAAGGAAATAGAAAGATGGTAGATTTTTGCATCGAACAAGTAATTTACCTGAGGTTCTCCCACCCATTGAAATGGAATTGAAGACAGTCCAGCAGATTGCTCATAAGTGCTCTTGTGGTACCAATCGTTCAGAATAATGCTTCTGTCAAAGTCATAGGTAAAGGGTTCAGGGTCACGAGGTGCCACACGAATCATTCCATATAGCCCCGCTTCCCTTTGCATTCCATAGTGAGCATGGTAAAGATATGTACCAGGCTGAAACATGAAAGATTCAAGCAAATTAGACATTAAGAAACAGAAGAGAAGGAATTAACATGATTATTCACGTGGGTTAATGTAAGAATTTTATAACTTACCCTGTCTACAACAAACCGATAAATAAATGTGTCGCCAGGCAATATAGGACATTGAGTTACCCCTTCTGTTCCATCAAACCAAGGAGTTCCAATCTGCCACAAATGAAAAATCTAAATTAATCATTTAAATATATATTTTATTTAAACTTATATTTTGATAAAATACTTTGGGGTAGAAAATTAAGCCAAACCTGTCTGATCCCATGCCAGTGGATGGAAAGGTTTTCTGTGAGCAAAGTGTTGTTAACTTGAACAACAACTGTGTCACCCTCCTGAGCCTGGATGGTGGGTCCTGGAGTTTCTCCATTGATTGTGATAACAAGCTTCTTAAAGCAATCAGGGGACCTATACTCATACTTCACCTCCCATTTGTAATGTCTATTTCTGGCCTCTGCATTGCGGAAATTCCCCAAAATAAGGAAGAAACACAGAATCAACAATGTTGGAACAGCCCTTGTGCTGAACGGAAGCTCAACCATGCCTAGCAAGTAAAACAGGACTAAGAGAGAGAAAAAGCTAATTGAGATATAGTTTAGAGATGTTAACTCTGGTTATTGATGTGTCATTGATGGAGCTAGCATGGTCTTTATATAATGGATGAACTAGATTATTATATATATATTATTGCTGGTTCCGCCTTTTCAAACTAAGTTTGTGTAATGAAATGTCGCATAGTGAAATTTTGATTTCTCTCACCGTGTTGACCATCAGCTAGCTTACCGTGCCCCGAAGTTTCTTTGTTATTCAGTTTGGCATTTTTGACAGTCTCTGCAAATTACAAAGGTACAACTTCAACCTCAGTGTGTAATAATGTAATGAACTGATGTCCAACCTTGACCAAAATGTTTTCATTGACATTTTTATCATGTTTTTCTTATTCTTCTTTTCTTTCTATTTTTTTCTTTATTTTATAAATTATTAAAAGTTTAAATGAAAATAACATTCCTCTTATGCTCGCAGATACTTGTTAAGTTTTTCCATATTACAAACACACTCAATCTTTTATTTTTGGAATAACTTTAACTTTGTTAAAGAGCTTTTTTTTATCTATTATAGTTTTTTCCAGCCTATTACTCCTGATTACTTTATTTGTGTCTTTAATCCTTTTTAAGAATAGTCATACTTAACTCATTTTAATAATAACCCTCAATTTCAGACATAAGGAACCTTGCTTCGTCACCAATATTCATTCCAAAAAGACGAAATTGTAAGCATATAATATAATATAATTCGAATGCCTCGTAGAAATCGCAACACTCGTAATATATATAAACTACCAAAAAATCTCCTTTCAGAATCAACGCGCTATCCACAATCCACACCAATTCATATGGAAGGAATTGGTGAAGGTATATAATAATTTTATTCTTCTCATAGTGATGCACTAAATTTTATTTATACTTTTATTGTTTAACTTGTAACTAAATCTTAACAATGTAAAATATTATTTTACACAAATTGACTTAGTCAGAGTGTGGAAAATTCTCAGTCTTAAAAAGTGAACGTTTGTGAATGATACTCCGTACTGTCATTGCACATGAAGGCATGTGGATTTCTTTTTTAAGATCCTTTTAGACCAAATCATCTCAGCAAAGTAGCAGGGACACACTACGAATTTTTAGCATTTTATTGATTTTGTTCTCCTATAAAAATAAAATACAATGTAATTTTATTAGTCTTATAAATATAATGTTATTTCCGCTTTACTCATTTTAAAAATTTTAAAAATTTTAAAATATTATATTTTTAAACTGTTTCTATCATTACTTTATAATGGCGTGATAACTTTTAGTCATATAATGTAACAAGTGACTTAAAAGTATAGCAATTAATAAAAAATAATTAGATGTACCACGTTTCCATTAAAAGATAATAAAAAACTATTGTTAAATTATTTGATTCTTTTAAGATTAAAATCAAATAAAACTTTTAAACAATAAACCTATATAAAATTAGATTAAATAACTTTTCTCTTGAATTTTATTTATATGGTTTTAAACAAATGTATTTTTATTATTGATTGTTTTGGTTATTATTGTTTAATGATGCTTTTTAAATGATAATTTGTCTCTTAGTTAATGTTTTAGTTAATATTTTACCCATTAAGTAATGTTAAAAAAGATAAGGTTCCACAATGAAAAATTATATAAACCATATGCTGTGTAAAACAAAATTTTTTGTTACTTGAAATAAGAGAAACATAATAAAGGACAATCCAAAAATTTCAGATAACAGAAAAATAAACATACAGAAATAAGAAGAGTACCCAACAATTTTAACGTAAAAATCTTAATAAAAATGACAAAAAATATGGGATTTAGTTTAGAAAAATCTCCATTATAAAACATCAAAGAATATAAGGACAAAACTTCTAAAAAAAACCTTACAACTAAACACTTTATTAACACATAAATATAACTAAATAGATCGCATTTAAATAATTAGAGAAATAAAATCTAAATATATTATATTGATAATGTCTACAGTGACAAGAATGATGAAATTTCATCTAAAACTAAATATGATACTTAAACAGTTACTCAAAATAAAATAAAATAAAAACTTTAAAATTGACAAAGACAACCCATGAAACCCTTATCACCTTATTTTGTGTGTTATGAATAAAATAAAATAAAAACTGAAAAATTAAGTTACTCTTTAAAAACCCTTAAAGTATCAAAATACTTTTATTTTAGATATAAAATGTTATTAGACCTAATTAAGGAGGACTTGCACAATAAATAAATGACACTGACACATAATTTATTTTTGTTTTAAGTTTTAATAATCTTTTATATATACATTTTTATATTTAATACATTTATCTTTTATATATATATATAACTTTTATGTCTTTTTAGTTTATTGGTATTTTTAAGTGATAAAGTTGTCTCTTAAGTTATCATATACGAGAATAATAATACATATTTTTTTAAAAAATTATTCTTATCGAAATTTACAATATCTCATTGTTAATTATTAAGTAGAATATTCTTGATGGGTTTTGTATGAGTGCCTGATATGCAGTTCATTTATTTAAATTAATTAATTAAAATAAAAGTTAGAAAGGAGTGTAAAGTATTTAATCTGTTGTCTAGTCCTATTTGCTAACTAAATATGATTTACAGTTATGTATAGTAAGACAATGTGGTAGAAAAGAATAGTCTATCTTCTGTATCATAAACTTTTGTGCAAATATCATATATTTTTAGAAATAAAATGTAATTATGTAATTACATATAATTTTGATGGATCTCTTTACATAGGTGTTTAAAGGTTTAATCAGGAGGAACCTAAAAGAAAAAAATATATGTCTATATGTTAACTTTTGATTTGACTATCGTTTATTTAAGGGTATCAGAAGATTTAAAATATCGTTTAATAAGCATACATATAAAGGCTCGTCTAATGAGTATTACTTCCTCTTGAACAAGGATTATTAGACCCGTGAAAGAAGTAATTTCAAAATTTGAAAAGAGTTTAAAAATATAAATTAACTAGATGAATCTTCTATAAAGTTGTAGATTAAGAGAATGATAATATTAGAAAAAATTATTATAACTATATTTATTTTTTTCATCGTCTTCTTTAAATGAACTCTTCGATGCTGTAGTTTAAAATAACCTTTCTTTTTTAGAAAAATAAAAAAAGAATAATAAAAATAATTTTTAACATAACACCTAACCATCTGAATTTCTCCACATCAACCATCTCAGTCTTATTTTAGGGTGCAGATTGATGAAGATACAATAAATAATATAGTTAGGTTTTGAGGGATGAGATGTTCCACGTTCACCCTAAGTGGGGAGTGATGGTCTTGGATGGTTTATTATCATTGAGTACTATTAAATGTGTAATAATAATTAGGATTGTAATTCCTAAACCTTTTTTGTGTAAATATTACAAGTAGACCATGAAGGAGTAACACTGTATGCAAGTTCATATAAAAATGTTACAGTAAATTAACTTAACATATTTTGAATATTTTTATATAAACGTGATGGATTACAGATTATGCGAGTAAATATGTTATCTTAATAAATTCTAAAATTATAGATATAATGAATATTTGTTAAAAAAATATATGGTAAACAACTTCAATGGATGATTATGTAAACAGTAGGCGAAACAAAACATTTTTTTTTATTTATAAATCATACCAAGATAGATGAAATATAGTTATTTTCCTTAGCCAATTAAAATAATTATAGATGTCAGATTTATTCCTACCTTATTTAGGAAATGAAATAAGACGAAACTGATGGATAATCAAATCTATGTAATTTTACTTAAACATCTATAGTTTTGCATCCAAGATTAATTAAGTTATAAGTATTTATTTTTTCTTTTGTCTTGAATTTCAAATCTATTAAGAGTTTTTGAATTTATTATGTATTAGACACAAGAAACATGTCTTAATTTACTACTCTTATTTTAGTACTACATAAGTTATGATCGTATACTTCATATTTGATAAAAAATGAAGTCTGAGTTTCATGATAAGTTTATGAAAATTTCTTTATAATTCTTTCTATTGCCATATATTTTATCTATTGAATTTGTATACCTTATTAATATATTTAATATATATATATATATAATATGTAAAAATAAATAAAACCTTATGACTATATAGAATTAAGGTCTAATAAATAATATATTCTGAAAGAATATATGAATGACATTTATAATAGAAAAAACGAGTACAAGGGAAACATATATTTTATAAAAATATTATTTATATAGGTTCAAAATGAGTTTTTATTAATGTGATAAAAAATAAATGATAATGTTTTAGAGAATTTTTAGTTTATATTGTATTGTATATAGAATAGAAAGAGACTGAGTTATAAATATAATATTAGACATTGTAAAAGGCAAACTGATGGAACCTTTAAAATATTGTTTTCAATTTATTACTTTTTTAAAACCATATTGAATACCTCGTATTCAAGGGCTTAATCCACCGTTCAATCCTATCAAAAATTTGAAAAACTTAAAGTCCCTTCAGTTATTGATAATTTGGTGAATATGTAATTTTGATCATCAAATAATCACATTTAACATTTCTTAAAAATATATTTAATTTTGACTTATCATTAGTATCCGACTCAATTATGTCAACTATTTTGTGCTAGTATATTGATAATATAAATTAAGAGCAATTAATATACTAATATATTGATAATAAAAATATGTCATGGTAATATACTAATAATGAAATAAAAATAGTTGAGCCATCGTAAAAAAAAAAAAAAAAAGGTTTGAATTGCTTGGGAAATTAGAGAGAGTGTCACCAACTCGCCCACCCCACAGCCATCATACCAAACAAACCCCCTCTACCTACCACCCTTCACTCTTCTGCTTTCTGAAACTCTTTATCAACAACCGCTGCCATTTTCCCGTTTAGTAACTCATCTCTCAAACTCTCTCTCTCTCTCTCGATCTCCGTTCTGTTCCGTTCTCTTGGCCTATGGCGAACACTCTACATAACGGTGCCAAATGCGGAATTCCTTTACGGAACCAATCCCTGCCCTTCTCTCGTCACGTTTCCAGATCCCTCTCTTTCCTTCCCAAGTGATTCCTCTCTTCTTCCCTCCAATTTCATTTCGCACTAATTTCTCCTTCTCACTCTTTTCCGATCTCGCCTTCGCAGAACACGTCCCGGAAAACAATCAAACACCTTCGCCGTCAAGGCTTCACAAGCTGACTTCCCCGTTGACCCTTCCATCAGTCCACGTGTAAATGCCGTCAAGCCTTCCAAAACCGTCGCTATCAGCGACCTCGCCACCTCCCTCGTCCAAGCCGGCGTTCCCGTCATCCGACTCGCCGCCGGCGAGCCTGATTTCGATACGCCAGCTGCCATCGCTGAGGTTTCATCTCTGCATTCCCCTTTTCGTTCACAACCACCTGTTCTTTCTTTGATAGTGTAATTGTGAGCGTAGGCTGGGATTAATGCAATTCGCGAAGGTTACACGAGGTACACGCCCAATGCCGGAACCATGGAACTGCGTCAAGCGATTTGTCGTAAGCTAAAAGGTTGGTTTTTATGTGAATTTGATTTTTCTCTTATGATTCATTTGGATTAATGTAAGGAATAGTTTTTTTTAGTTTTTGAGTTTTGAGTCGGTGTTGCAGAGGAGAATGGGATTACTTATACTCCTGATCAGGTTGTGGTTAGTAACGGAGCCAAACAGAGTATTGCTCAGGCGGTGCTGGCAGTTTGCTCCCCTGGAGATGAGGTAAGAAAAGGGGTTTGGTTTATGCTCAGTAAGCATTAGAGAACCTAACTAGTTATGCCGCCTAGTCATTTGTTTATGTCTGAAAATGGAGGGTTGATTTGAAGTTTGTTGTTGGAATTATTCATATTTGTCTATTCTGCTCGTTTCAGAAGCTTGAAATTTCTATGTCTGACATTGGTGCCAGACTTATACTGGCTTTGGACTTAAATATAAGCAACATTAACTACTTTCATATTGATTAAGAATGATAGTTAAGTTCATTTAACGCTTATGATTCCTAGGTATGTTTTCCAGATTATCCGTTTTCTTATATATTGGAGATGATGCCTAGGTTTAAAGATGAAGATACTTTTAAAATAATAGCATTATTAAATAGAGCTAAAGTAGTTGAATTTTGGTTATATTTAAGTCCACTAAGCATGACCCATTTTTTTGCTTATATTTGAGTATAAAGGGGTACTATAACTGTGCAATTTGTCCCAAGTCTGAAATTATTGACTTGCATTTGCTAATTCAATTTGCTTCTACACCTTTTTCTCTGTGTTTGTTTTATGTCTCTGGCTGTGTAGTCTGTTATATGCAAGACTGAGGGAATCAATCCCATAAATTCAGGGATTAAAATCAAGAGTTAGGATCAATCTACTCATACAACTAACAGAAAGAGAGCAGAATTTCCCTGTTTACATAAATGGGCAATGTTTCCCTAATCAAGTAATATGTTTGCTCTTGGAAAAGTCAAACAAATTAAAAAGGCACTACACTATGTACAACGGATTTCATATGCATATTTATGTCTGATTTGTTTTTGGACAGCTTATCACATACTTCATATGTAATTTTTCCTTTTGTTCACTTTGGTGGCTTTCGTCTGTGGTGTGAATATTTCAGGTCATTATTCCAGCTCCATTCTGGGTTAGTTACCCAGAAATGGCAAGGTTGGCTGATGCAACACCTGTGATTCTTCCAACATCAATATCTAATAATTTCCTTTTAGATCCCAAACTTCTTGAATCCAAAATAACTGAAAGATCGAGAGTGCTTATTCTTTGCTCGCCATCTAACCCAACAGGTTCTGTCTATCCTAAGGAATTACTTGAAAAGATAGCCCAGATTGTTGCGAAGCACCCAAGGCTTCTGGTACTGTCATACCCTACATCCACAAGAACTAGTGCTTTAATGTGTTCAACCTAGATGATATTTTATTTCAAGATCTTAATGGTTGTTTTATGCAGGTCCTCTCGGATGAAATTTATGAACACATAATTTATGCCCCAACAACTCACACAAGCTTTGCATCTTTACTGGGAATGTGGGACAGAACTCTAACTGTAAATGGATTTTCTAAGGTCAGTATGTAAGTTTTTGTTATAGTTGAGTGGTGTGTTATTCATTCATTCTTATTTTATATTCAAATGCTTAAGGTCTGTTTCTCAGTGTGGTTGTAGTTAATGATATGACATGGAGGCCTTAAACTTGATTATGATGTTTTTGAGCTGTTTTCATATAGGCCTTTGCAATGACGGGTTGGCGGCTTGGTTATATTGCTGGACCAAAACATTTTGTTGCTGCATGTGGAAAGATCCAAAGTCAGGTATGCTTGATTATTTTTGGTCATTTTTCATCAGCCTCATCCAATGCTATACTTCTACTTGTCTTGATTTCCCTTTGCTACAGCCTACAATACATCTAACAGATTCTTAGATTTAGCGAGATTTAGCATTTGATTAAGTTTTTAGCATTCATTTGGAATTCGTTGGACTATTGTTTCTTCACCATATTATATGCTGTCTATGCTGGCTGATGCATCATATTGAATTTAGTTCACTTCAGGGGCCAGTAGTATTGCCCAGAAAGCTGCAGTTGCTGCATTAGGACTAGGTCATGCTGGTGGGGAGGCAGTTTCTACCATGGTTAAAGCATTCAGAGAGCGAAGGGATTTCTTGGTAAAAAGTTTTAGAGAAATAGATGGTGTCAAGATATCCGAACCTCAGGTGCAAATTCTTCTATTTTATTTTCTTGTTAATAATCCACCTCTTTTTGTTTTGTCTCACCCTTTTCTGCTTTTCTACTTAAACATGATTCTTCTCTTTTTCACTCGCAGGGAGCATTTTATCTATTCATTGATTTCAGCTTCTATTATGGAAGAGAAGCTGAAGGATTTGGTAAAATTGAGGATTCTGAGTCCCTCTGTCGATACCTACTGGATGTGGGCCAGGTATTCTCATGCAATTGCTTGAAAGATTTAATGATATTTTATGAGTAGGAAATTTTCAAATAATCTTTTATTTTACTGTATTCCCTATAAAATAGCCGAGAAAGAACTAAAGAATAACTGTTCTTAGCAAAAGGACAGAAATTGTTGTTCTAAAGTATTAGAAAACAGCTGAGAGTGAAAACTATCATAACTAGATGTTTTTCCATTTTGGCTTCCAGGTAGCCTTGGTTCCAGGGAGTGCCTTTGGAGATGATACTTGCATCCGCATCTCTTATGCAGAATCCCTTACTACACTACAGGCGGCTGTAGAAAGAATTAAGAAAGCACTCATCCCTCTAAGCTCTGCTGCACTTGTTTAATATCGATGTTTCGTGTAATTGGTGTATTTTATTTTTATTTTAATGCTGGCAATGTCTAATCTGTCTGAAAATAATTGGCTGTGGTTATTTTTCTACTAATAAAATGAGCAACTGTCTTAATGGTTTAAAATTATAACCACTAAATTTTCCCCTTTTATGTTACATAATACACTAAAGAAACAAGGGAGGGGCGACACACGGGCTCTATCAATTTATCAATATGGTCAAAATTAAAAATTGGCTTCGTATCAGCACTATCAATATATTATATATAAAGTAAAAGGTAAAGAGATTAATTTAGAAATTTTAGTTGGTTTTTGAGATAAATAAGTTAGTTTGTAATTTCAGTTATTTATTTGATAGACATCCAATAAATTTTTATAATTACTTCACAATTATTATTTTACTTTTTATTTTTTATTTTTTTATGAATACAAAATTTTATTTATGTAATGGTTATAATTTTTTTAAAAGTGAGTTGTAATGTGATTGGTATAGTTGTTAACAGATTATTTTTTATTTGATTGTTCTAGCTAAAATATATAATAATAAGAATAAGTAGAGTAAATTGTTTTTATACATATGAAAATGATAGGTTATGATGATATTTTAGTAGTTTTTATTCTTTGTGTTTTATATATTTTTTTTATAAGAAATTGATTTTTATATAGGTAAATAAAATTAATCATTTTAAAAGCATATTCTGTAGCTTATCTAAATAAAAAAAAATAACGGCAATATATTATTGTGATAATCCATAAACAATAATCTTTAAAGCAGGGAAGAGGATTCGAATGAACAATGCTGTTATAAACTAGTTTTTAGAATATGGATAAATATATTATTCTATTAAGCATTGTTCATTTGGTTTTTGGTTGGAAATTGTACTGAAGTAAAAAATACTGAAAATTCTGAAGTTATATATATGACGCTAATAAGGTCACATCGATAAAGTCATTTATAAAATCTAAATCTTAAATTCTAAACCTAATAACAATCATTTATAAAATCTAAAATCTAAATCCTAAACCTAATAACAAGTTCACATTGTCTTACAGTAAATCATAAAGTCATTTATAACAAAGCAAACATGCATTGTCAAACAGTTGGAATGGACTATCTAAGAATTATTCTCATCAATCGAAATTTTATGATTTAGAAAGAAATGAAAGTTATGTTTCATTTTTTTCATGGTTGAATAAAAAATTTAGGTAAAATGAGTCTAAAAATATAATTAAGGTAACGAAAATACAATGTTTCAAAAATACTTACGGAAATATTTATATATTAGATAATAATAAAATATTTAAACTCTTTTTTTAGTGATTATGAAACTGGACCACCTTTGTTGGCTGGTCATGTTTTATTTTGGGAGGTTGAAGTAGAGGTGTGTCATCTTAGGAACTTGGAAGTAGAATTCTACAACTACATATTAACTCAATGCATAGGTAGATGTGGGTGTGAAAAGATGTGCAAGTGCTCATGCGACCGATAGCCTTAGACCAATATGTGTATGATCTTAACTAGTTTTTATGTATAAATACTCAATTTTTTTTAATTCACAAAAAAATGAATAACACTTAATTATCTGTCATATAAATATTGGTTGAGAGCATAATAATTAATTCTCCTATAAAATCAAACTGGTCTCCTAAACAATAACAATGCAATACAGCCTTAAGTTGGGCCTCGTATATTAAAGCCCATGAATATTGGATGAAATAGAAACTCAATTTTGTGAGGATTGCAAGCATATAATATATTTGGAAAAGCAAAGTGGTAGTTAACCCGTTGGGAACAAAGACACGGATTAGTTAATTGATGCAATTTGCAACAAAACATATTCTTGTTTTGGCATAGAATAGAATCAATTCCAAGATAGGAGACTGCTTGACCTGCCCCAGAACCGCAAGTTTTCTAATATATAAGGTTAAGGTCTCATTAGAAGTTTCCTGTTGGAAAGGCAAAATGCAACACATCCAAAAAATAGAGCGTGGGAGGGAAGGAAGGTAAGAAGGAAAGGCAATCTTAACTCTCTTCCCTCTTCAATATTCTCATCCACACCAAAGTTAAACATTCTCAAGAAGCCAAGCAGCTCCTTCCCCTTCATGCAATCTTGTATAGTGACTTCAACCTGGAGACAATCAACCTTCACACACAAGAATTGGGTTTCCTCTACATCCACTTTTCTGTCCCAAAACTACCACCTTTCTTACCTTAGCTTCATCTATATATAGTAAACACATGAACCAGGCTATAGGGAAGGGAAAAATAACACAAAAGCCTTGTGATCATGGATTTCTCTTATTCATGCAACGAGCACGCACCCGAGATTGTTTTCTTTGATTTGGAAACTACAGTGCCCAAAAGAGGAGGAGAACGTTTCTGGGTGCTGGAGTTTGGTGCTATTGTAGTTACTCCTCACAAACTCAACGAGATTGAGAGCTACACCACCCTCATAAAACCCAAAGACTTGTCTGTAGTCTCAGTGAAATCTAGCAGAAGTGATGGAATAACTCGTAAAGCTGTTGAAAATGCACCATCTTTTGAAGATGTTGCAGACAGAATATTCACTATCTTAAATGGAAGGGTGTGGGCGGGGCATAACATCCAGAGATTTGACTGTGTCCGAATCAAAGAGGCTTTTGATGATATCAATAGGCCAGCACCTTTACCTGTTGGAATCATCGATTCTTTGGGGGTCCTAACTGAGAAGTTTGGAAGAAGAGCTGGTAATATGAAGGTATATATAGAAGCTAGTGATTAATTATTCACACAACAAACACAATCCTCGTAATTATTTCAAGTTCTTATTCACTATTATTTATGAGCAGATGGCATCACTAGCTTCTTATTTTGGTCTGGGCCAACAAAAGCACAGGTACCAACTTGAGCATTATATATAAGACTTAAATTTTAATACATTAACTAATTAGAATTAGAATTATATTAGATGACTTACTATCAAAGCTAACAATTTTCATATGCAGGAGCCTAGATGATGTTCGCATGAACTTGGAGGTGGTTAAGCACTGTGCAACGGTGTTGTTTCTGGTGTGCAATTAATCTCCATTTTCAATTCTACTTGGTTACCTTTGAAAACAAATATTCGAGCTAGTAGCATGGTTCTCACACGTTTATTATGGCTTATGGATGATGCTAGGAATCTAGTCTACCAAACATATTTGAAAGCAAATGGTATGAAGCTCCCAGCATTATGACGCGAAGCAGAAGTCATGGGAAATCACCCTGCAAGGAAGAGACTAGTAGAAAATCTCCCCCTACTACATTAGGGTATCAGAGGACTGTCCCCTATGCTAGGGGAAGTTTGGGAAAGGTTTTACTTTATACATTCTTGGCATAATTCTTATTTGATTTTCAAGTCCATGTTTAGTATAGATTATTTTTGGAAATATACATATAACCTCAAATACTTGTACCCTTTAACAATGACAGTGGAACTTCTTTAAACGTAGGTGACCGAAAGAGTGAAGGGCTTGTTGTGTAAAGCACAAGGGCAACCACCACTTCAACAACTTCTCAAGCATTCTCATTCATTACTAAGGTGAAGAAAGTGGCATCATGGAAGAGAAAAAGGCCTCACGTTTTGGTTTAGTGGAGTTGGCATATATTGAAAGGAAGCTGTGCATGAAAAAGATGCCAGAATGATTTTCAGGATTCTGAAGAAACCAAGTCGCAGCATTAATTCAATTCATTGTTTCATTTGTGTATAATTCAGTTATTCTGATTCATATACAAAACATATTTCTAAATTGAAAGACGATAATCAACAACACAATGTCTGTAAATGATATCAAAATGAATATTAACATCAATATTTTTCCGACAATGAGTTTCGGATACAAACTTAACCGGTCCATCGAATCGCAAATACACGTTAATTAAAAGTTTGTTATTGGGAGGAAATTAAACCAAAACTAATCAGCACTGTGGGCTTACGATAGAAAAGGAAAATTTCTGAATGCCACGAAAATAAATATGAGGAATCCTTTGATGAAAAGTTGACCTTGGTATGTAATTTGTTTTGCAATTTTTAAACTTGAGATTACTAAATAAAATAGTGTCACGCCGTGTTTTTCAATTGCATTATCATATTTTTATGTCTTCTCCTACAAAGTTCTAATCATATGCTGAGTTTTATAAGCTGATGAAACATGAATTTCACACAAACGATACACTTTTTTTATTACATGATCATAGGAAGCAAAGCAAATAGTACATAGACCAATTCCACTTTGTGTAGTCTTAACATAAAGCACTCCAAACACACAGAAGAAACATTATGCATGAGTACAATTTTACAACATTCCAACTCAAACCAGGCACAACTTGTAAACAAAGAAAGCTACACCACGCGAAGTAGCAATTCAGAAATCCAGATTGCAGTCAATAGCTTCTCCAATAGTCAAGAAGACCCTTCCTTCAATTCTTGTGACAAAGTTTGTTGCCTTTAGCTTGTAAATCACTTGCCACCTAGGATTGGCAATTGCTAGCTGAGCCAAATTAACAGTAGGAATAGGTAAACAGCCACAATGCAGATTCAAAAACGGGTTATTGTGTTGTAAAACCTCAAAACAGATAAGGTACCTTACCTTCTTTCCACTTGAGACCAAACTCTTATGCAGTTCCTCTAGAGAAGCAATTCCTGAGGTGTCAATGCTCACCAAATCTACCGTAATAAAATGAAAGTAATTGTTCAGAACTTGCTTACAATATTGTTACTACACATAAGCATTGCAAATCCACCCATTAAACATCCTTGGTGCTGGCTCTGTTGCACTTAACTTTAGACTAGAAACAAAAATAATGTAAGAACAACAACTTACTAGAGGTATCAAGGATTACAAGCTGAATTATGCTTCCGGTGTTGCCTTCTATTTTCCCCTTTGCATCTTCCCGAGTGATCCATTTCAGGATCCTTGAAAACAATCAAAATTAAGTTGCCTAATTAGTTACAGCTCAAACTGAGTGAAATTTTATGTAATATGAAATGCTTAACAAGTGCTTGTTACAAGAAATACTGCTACTATTTTACCTCTCTCTGACTGAATTGGCATTAGAAAAGCAAAGCAATGAGGACTTGACGCGTATTATTGCAACCCCAGGAGTCTTAACAGCCATAGGATACTGTTGTACATCGCCAAACAGATCTGTGCCCGGAAGTCTTCCCAGCGTTTCTGTGCCTGCTCCCATCGAGATCCAAATTATCTTTGTGAAAGATATTGCCACCTGAAAATAAATTCAAAGTATCTCATTTCACTCTTTTTTTTTTTTTTTTTTTTTTTTTTCATTTTTTTTTTTTTTTTTTTTTTTTTTTCCTTGTGCACTTTTAGTTTATGGTCGGATCAAGTCAAACGAGGCTATGTGATCTATGCCTAAGTTGAAGCTATTTTGAGTATAAGATTTCAAACATCAAGCAAGCCAAACATGCTCTAAGTCGTCTACTTCTAGTCCTATGATTTTTAACTTATTCCTTTGTTTTAATTTGCTGTATTTACTTTTAAGTTCAATCTTCTGCACTTTAGTCTCAATTCATGCTCTTTTGCTACAAAGCATTACTTTGTTTCACCATAACTGGATGACAGTAGTGCTATTAAATCACACAGGGACAGAGGTCAGGGCACTTCAACACTATTAAACCTAATCAAAAGCACCAAAATTGAAGGTGCTAGACAGTGGAGGTGTGAGGTGAAATGTTTTCCATCAGGATTTTAATGCAAAACAAAAAATCCTTTTTAAAAGAAATGTTGGTGGAGGTATGACGTGAAATGGTATAAACATGGTCAATTATTACACATACAAAGTTTCTAACCATCAAAACTCTTTTACATAGTATATCTAATGTTGTTCTTTTCAAAAATAATTTTTCTATGAATATCACAACAATCTTTTCATGTCACTGATATCCCGAGGCATTGGAGTTTCCAAACGCATCCACTTTGAGTGACACTTATTGGACTAACGTTCATTAATTTACCAAAGATCAGTTTTGCTTGTTATCCATTAAGATAGTGGAAAAGCAGAAGAAATTGCACTAGTTAGATACCCGGCCACAAAATTATGCGGCATATACTGTTGAAAGATTTTCTTCATCTCATGATTGCTTAATAACAATATTTGGTTACCCTCTTTCGCACTGGCTCAAGCTTGAGTTGGCAACACAGTCAACAACACTATTACTGACCTAATTTTCAATTTATAGTGTTAGATTCCATGGCCTAAATTAGTGGTGAATCTCAAAGAATATTCATTGGTGGAGAGGCCCGCGAGGGTGACTATACTATGAATGGAATTGTGGCACAGTTCATATTTTAGTGCGGCACTTGGCAACTACGTCCCCATTAAAATAATCGGTACGGAACTCCAACATATATCAGTAACAGTTACATCAGGATAACATGATGCTGAATATGATAAAATGCATTGAAAAGGATCAACAAGTCAATAATCTGAGCAATATTGAGTTCAATGTTTCAGTTGAGATTAATGAACAAAGTTAATAGAAACTCCTGATAAAATAGTTATTCAATAAAGTAATATAACTAACGTTTTATTGTTTTATTTTACCATGACATTGATATAAAATACTGAATGACTCTGTCAATTACTAATATCTGATAGAAATTTTGACTTAAGAGGTTGATGTAGTTCTGCGTTCACACATAGGTACATTAATTAGCAGAAAATGTTGTGTTCGATGAGTGTCAGCATTAATCATGTGAGTCCAAAATAAGAAAAACATAAATGCTATAACTATTAGTATGTGATGGAACAGGTAGAGATATATGTTGAAAAGTGGTGCACTTACGGCCACTGGCAGACCAAGTTCCACTGAAGCAAAGATCACCCCGAAGAATGCTCCAACACAAGCAAGAAAATCAAGCTTATCAACTTTCCATATTTTGTAAGCTTCGTTGATGTCTATGAGTCCCGGCAGAGCTGAAAGGATTATTGAAGCCAGAATGGCAGTTGGTGTAAAGTACAATAGCTTCGTCAAACATTGTAGTGATATGATCACTACAATGGCCATCACAATGTTTGATGCTAATGTTTCACAACCTGCGGTAAAATTAACCACTGTGCGGGAGAAAGAACCTGTGCAGAATAGTTAAGAAATCATTATTTTAGCCCAATAATTGCTTCTCAAATTAATGCTTTGTTCTGTATGAATATAGAAACTACTTTACACGTAAAGAGAAATAAATTAATGTAGTTCATATTTCCATTTCCATCAAACTTACCAGTGGCAACATAGCAAGAGGAGATGCATCCTATGATGTTCATGAAGCCTAATGATACCATTTCCTTGTTTCCATCAAGGTGATATCCTTTCATGGACGCAAAAGATCGCCCAACAGCAACTGATTCCTATGAGAAACAAGGTTAGTTTTGTTAGAATATAGATGTGTGTATAGTGTGATGAAGTATAAATTGGATGCTCACAGTGAGTGCAACAGCAGCAACAAATAGTCCAATTTTGGCCAATGCTCCAACATGTGGGGTGTTCAACTCTATTTGATTGATAGAGCTTGGATTCAATCCTCCTTTTATATGTCTCACAATGTTAACTCCACTTTTGTCGGCTCGTGTCAGAAAAACTATGAGAGTTGATAACATAACTGATAAAAGAGGAGATATAGCCGGCAGCCAGAACAGTTTCTTATTCCTTTTACCCTGCCATGGTTAGACAAATATATATTTAGAAATAGTGAAAAAAGAACGAGATAATTACTTCTTGATCTGTATAAATCACTCACCACAAATCTGGTAAACAGGATGAAAATGAAGAATGAGCATCCCAGCACAAAGTTGCGAGGATTCCACTGCAGTTGAACAATTACAAGGATTCATGTGATTGTTATAATCGATTTTAGTTAAGATCCTAAGACAACATATGCAATTGTGTTGATCTAAAATATTGTTCCAGTGAAGCAAGACAAGTTTCACATCCAACAAGTTCTAACTCTCACTCCTCTCTTTTGAATGAGATAAATATTACTAATTTATTTCATTAGTATTCTTCCATTTTGAAGATTTTTCCTGTCTTAAACATTGTGTTCTTTTTCAAAATTGAAATATGTAATTGTGTTTTGATGGCAACTTTAATGCGAAAAAGCTAAATTGATTTTCAAAGAGGTGTAACCAAACCAAACATGTTAATTGCATGCAATCGAGGAAAGTATAAATTTTAAATATTTTTAAATTTTGAATCTATTATTAATAATTTAATAAGTGAAATATTATTTTAATTACGATACGTACTTAAAGAAATTTGACCGTTGGTTAAAAAAATCAAAATTTAGATCAAATTTATACTTGTTATAACAAAATTGTAAATCAAAATATAACGCGTTGGTGTTCTTTATAGCTAACAATAAATGACTTTTCACTAACTATATGTCGTAAAATTAAAGAAATATATATACACACATTTGATGGGAGGATTCACAGAAACATAAATTTGTTTACCTTTTGCCTTGAATAAAATAACTAAAGAAATTAAAATCCTTCTTTCATTAGATAATTTATAAATACAACGAATAGACATGTCACAACACTTTTTCTATTTAAAAGAATATTATATTATGACCAAATCAATTTCTAAAACTCAATGAGAAAAATTGATCTCTAATCAACTGATGCACATGAATAGGTCAAAGTTCAAACAAAGTATGAGTTGTCATTTGTTAAACCTAAATGACACAGATGAGTTTTCTTATTTGTTATTATAGTAAGAAAAAAACTCTTAATTTCTTTACCAAGCACATCCACCTAACTTATTATAGTTAAGGTTGGTTAAAAAAAATAATATATTTGAATAATTTATGCTAAGTATTAGTGTCGTCAATCATATCCACCTTTGAATCTTACCCAGATTCCCACTTACTAAAAACTCACAAATCAACATACAAAGGTCCTCCAAATTAGAGATTTTAGATAAGTACTAAAATACATTGAATAACATATTACTTATATTACAAGAGTTTATTTTTTACACTGTCAGCGTACGAATAAATATTTTCTCAGCATAACTTTCAAATAAAAAATAAAAGAATTTATTTAAAATATATTTTGTTAAAGTTTTTCATGTATCAGGAAAAAATAAAATTAATTACTTTTACAATATTATAAACATCACATAAAATATGAAAAATGCTAATATAGCTTTAGGACATTTTCAAAGAATTAAAAATAACGAGTTTTTATCAAAAAAATGTAGTAATATATTTTCTCATGATTATTGTCTGATACAAACTTTTTTCGTACTTTAACTTAATCAGTATTTACAAGTATAGATTAACTTGATCCTAAAAGATCTATGGGGAAAGGTAATAATTCTCTAATTAGAAGTAGCTTGCTAGCTTCTATGCAAAAGGAAGTGAAGAAACCAATAAAGTAAAAAAAGAAGAACTAAATGGATAAGTGTGATAACATACGGGATGATGAACTGATTCCCAAACAGATTTCATGACAGAGATTATATCTGTTTTGTTTGTAAAATGATTAAACCCAAAGAGTCCCTTCAGCTGTTGTAGACCAATTATTGTAGCTGCTCCTCCCATGAATCCAACAATAGCTGCATGAGACACAAAATCCACTAGGAACCCCAACCTATGTAATATCCATTGCCAAAGCCAAGTTTAATTAATTAATAAATACTGGGAATTAGATTAATAACCATACTCATATACCAACCTGAATAATCCAAAAGCAGCTTGAAATATACCAGCAAAGAAAGTAGCAGTGAAAACAAGCTTTCTGTACCCACTTGGATCTATGGCAGGGTCTATTAATTTCCCAATCATTGATGACAAAAGAAGTGACACCACCGCAACTGGTCCAATTGCTATTTCTCTTGAGGTACCCATCAGAGCGTACATAATAGGTGGCACCACACTAGTATCTAATTTGTTCAAAGTGTAATTAAAAACCCAAATTGAATTTATTTTTCATAGATAGAGGGAAAAAAGAACATACACAGTCCATATTCAGGATCAAGCTTTGCTAAAGTGGCGTACCCAATGCTCTGCATAGAAACAGAAACAGTGTTTCTATTAATCTCATTCTTTTATCAGCGTAATGTGTTACAAATATATTATACCTCATTGTACCTGAGGAATGCAGAGACTTGCTATGGTTAGACCAGAAAGCAAGTCGTTTCTGAAGTTTGTTGCAGAATAATTTGGAGCCCAATGAAGGATAGGAAAAATGCCCCGCAAGAGAGAAAGTAAAAGTTTAGGTCCATTTTGGGTTCTTAGAGCAAAACATGTTTCTCGGCACTGTGAGATTGTGTTGGTGACAGAACCCCTGAGCTTATGCCACGTATTTGAGGGATGAGGAGCATTGAGTACCCACTGAGACCTTTCATAATGTTCTGAAGGTAGCTTGTCTTGTAGGTTGGGTGTTTCAACGGCTGAGAAAGCCATGTTTGATTGAAGTGTTTGGGAGAACTCTGTTCTCTGCATGAAACCCTAACAAGTCTTTTCCATTGGACAACGAGAACTTGCCACGAAGAAGATCTTTCCAAGCGGTGATCGTGAATTGTTTTTGCTAGCAGTGTTTCCAAGGACAAGCACACTCCCTGAGTAATGAGAATCGGGCACCCTTTTAAAGAACAGAAAAGTTGGTTAGAATTTTCGATGAAGTGAAAACTTTATAAAGTAAAACAAAACTTAGTGTGCAGGATTCAGTAATCTGGATCATTAGTAGGTAAAAAGGCAATCTTATAGCATCTTCAAATGTGCAATCATGTCTTTGCCTTTCACTTTGTTTTGTTGAAGTGTGTTCTGATACATTAAATTAAGATGTTACTATTTTAAATTTTAAAATGAATTCTAAATGATATCTTAATTGTCCATGCTTTATTCAGTTTCTATTTTATTTGAATTTAAAATAATAATTTGTTCATATTTTTTCAATTCAAAAAATCAACACATAACGAGATATATCAATGTAATTCAATTTTAATTCATTTTCATCTTAATAGTTCGTAAAAGATTGAAGATTGAGTTATTATAACTCTTTGAACGATCCTAAAACTCAATTATTATAGATTTTAATAAGTTCAAAATATTTAAATATATATATATAATAAGATTGCTTTTTTTTTTTCTTGTGTATGATCTCTCACTTTCGATGTAGATAATAAAAATTTTATCAAATCTTTGTCACGTGTTATTTTTATTTATTTGACTTACTGTATTAATATCTCTATATCTCTATGAAATAGTCAAATTAGAATAAAACAAATAATAATCAAATTTATGCAAAACTAGTTAAAAATAAAAAATAATGAAAACCAAACCAATTGTTTTGTAGAATGCAGCAGACTGGCGATAGATTAAAGACGAAGTGACAGAAGATTGACAGCAGAGTGATAGCTGAGTTCACGCAGAATCAGAATGTAATGGGCTTGAGGTGATTCATGTGTTTCTCATCTCCATAGTACAACCTAATCATACTAAATAAAAAAAATAACAAAATATTATTAAAAAAAGAGTTAATGAATAATTGAAATCGCTCATAGTTGTTGATGTGGTTGTGTCACAGTAGTTGATGTGCTTATGTTGCGGTGATTGATGTGAAATTTTTAGAAATTTATCTCAAGTGCACGTTTCAATTGAAAGTACATAAATTTACTTGTAAAGCTCAGTTAGTAAAAAATATTGTGCAGGACGAAATATTTGTTTTTAAAACTTGTTTCGTACATATAAAAACTGAGGAGGCTTTATAAATTTAAATAGTGTGTTTTCAAGTTTAATTATGAAATCTAGTGTGTTTTAAATTTATATAAAATTTATAGATACTTTTTGAGTTTTTTTTTTCATAAAAGTACATAAAGCTAATATTTTTCGCACTTCTTTTATTTTGATTTTTTTAAGCAAAAGTTGTGATAAAATATTTTTAAAAAAGAACATTAATTAATAAAAAATAACAATATATTGTTTTGGAAAGTTACTTTTTAGGAACCTTTATGAAAATGATACTATGCATTTATTTAAAAACTATCACAGTATTATGTTACATTATCTATAGTGATATTTTTTTTAAAAAAAAAAATGTTACTATGGTGGGTGTTATTTTACTTACATATTCTACCTATCTTTCAACTCTTTTTTTTTTGATGCAAACAATTTCATTTTGCAGTTTACTTATTTTCTCTTTTCTATTTCTAACTTTTTCATCTCTCTACTCCAATAAAGTGTGAATGGCGTCACATGTTTATTAGTTTAAGCCAGATAATGATATTTGGAAGTAGGGAGCAGTCTTGTGCTCTACTTCTGAAGGCTTCATAAGTGTACTAGAAAAACAATGAAACAAACAAAAAGACTAAAGATCGATGATGTTAGCTGATGATTATTTCGATAAATACTAGGTTATACTCAGGTCGACCAAATTAATTTTACAAATAAAAACAATCTTACTGTTTAATTTTGATACGTGATGAGTCCACACTTGCTAAACTTTCTATAAGCTTTCTAAGTTCGTATTGTCACTAAATAATTCTTAATTAGACAAAGAGTGGTACAAAATGTATATATTCCAACGTCAATGGTGGTTAGATTTTTTGCATTATATGAAAGTTGATGAAAAAAACGTGGTTTGAAGCAGGGAACCATCTTCATTTAAAATTTGGAATTATAAATTTAGGTCATGTTATGGATGATCAATAATAATAGAGCATTTATTTTAAGCTGGGAGAAATTGTTGTAGTTTTAATAGGTTAGATTATAGTTGGAGCTTCTCAATTATCGGGCCATAAAAAAAATTAAGTTAGTACGGAATACCCTCCTTATTAGAGTAGATTGTGGCGGAAAATGGGCCAGTTGGATTTTTTTGGACTTAGACAGAATCATTGGTTTGAGTAAGATGTCTTCTTCCTGTACCTCCATAGTTTCTTGGAACACTTCAATACATTTAAAACTGTCCGTTTGAAAAGATCCTTGTGTTCCTGTACAATTTAAAAATGAAAAACACTTTTATAATAGGCAATTTTGAAAGTCAATTTCGAATTCAAAAATAGTTTTCGGAATTGACCATTCAAAAATGTTCTTTTGTACACTTCCACTTTTGGAAGGAGCAATTACGAAAGCTATTTTTGAATCTAAAATTGGTTTTCATAATTTTCTTTTCTGAAAGTGATTTTTTCATGAAAAATGATCCATACAATAATAAAATAAATCAATATGTGTTATTATTGTTTTTCTAATTAATTTTTTTGACTTGTTTAGTGACAACAAACATGACATCCTCCTTAATGCAAATAAACAAGACAACAATAACAATCACAACAATAAAAATAATCAACATTCAAAATCACATGCCTACATCTCCTAACACATTTCTTCAACTTCAACAACCAATACAATACATATTATATTAAATATAGACATGTGATTAAACACACCAATATTCTCTATTCTTTATAAACCCTAATAGCAAGACATTAAAAGTAAAGTGTAATATGTCATGGATAGTTTCTATATTATCTTACATACAAAAGATATAATTGTCAAGCTAATCCAAATTGTTATCAAATGTAAAAATAATGGTGAGTAATGATAAAACAATATTTTGGGCAACAGAGAAACATCACAAAATATAAGAAAATTAGAAAGTATCACATTTGTATGGTCATTAAGATTCATAAAACCACTACAAGTTATATTATAATAATATTTGATAAATCAGACCAGATCGATTTATTACTAATTTGATTGAATGAGTTAATATTGATTTTGTGGCCTTACTTTGATATCTTCGTTAATTATTATTATATACATAATTTATTATTAATTTAGTTCAATGAGTTGATATTTTCATTTTGAAAGCTTACTTTGATATCTTTTTTAATTATTATTATATACATGAGGTTGAAATAAATTCTTCCTCAAAAAATCGTTGTCATGATTAAATTTAACTATCAATGTGTCAGATATACATGTAAAATAATAATAAAAGAAGTACAACCGTAACAATCACATACGTTATTACGTGACTTTGATAGATTAATTTTTAGTATTAAAATTTCACTTTAACTTTGATAGATGAATAAATCAAAACAAGTTTTCAAATATACTTTGTGATATGAATACTTCAGTTGAAAACCAAATATTAAAAAAAAAAAAAAAAA